>Ga0066854_10000040_pt1 | contig 43576 bp, 42 predicted proteins | sample ETNtaG_8_FD_65494 | JGI IMG/M metagenome (GOLD analysis project Ga0066854, IMG submission 65494) | Marine microbial and viral communities from oxygen minimum zone, Eastern Pacific Ocean - ETNP201406SV75 | ecosystem: Environmental > Aquatic > Marine > Oceanic | place: Pacific Ocean: Eastern...
TCTGCCGAAGCTGTGCCCGGGGGCATGAAGGCCACCCCCATCATACCGCCGACTACAAGTCCGGCCAACATCTCGGTTTTGCTCTGTATGTGATGTTTGGTTGTCATGTTAGCTGCTTTAATCTTGCTGCGATTTTCGTTCTGCCCCGTGGTTTCCCCTGTAGTTCCCTGTGTTGCCATCTGGATGTTCATCGCTGTTTTCATGGTTGCCTCACCTCGAATTTCGTTGTGATGTCATCGTAGGACCTGGCAGAGGTCCGAACATCCGGAGTGGTCCCCATCTTTAAAAATGGGAATTTGGAGGAGGACCGAAGGAGCATAGGGAGACCTCCCTATAAGGAGGGTTTCTCAGCCGTGGCGAGGCCAGGGCAGAGCGTGGTCCAGCGGGTCTGGGAGTTAGCCGGGAAAATCGATGTGGGGGGAATCATGACAGAAAATCGGAGGGTTTTGGAGGGAGTTTTGTCGTTTGACCGGTTCTCTATCCCAAGAACCGAGTGAAAGCCTGGTTGGCGATGAGGTAGGAGGATTCAGTCAGCTTTAGGCAGTCGCCGTCTTGTTCTAGCAGGCCGAGTTCGAGGCACTCTTGGATCGGGGCTTGGAACTTCTTGGCCAGGTCGATGCCTGCCAGGGAAGAAGCTTGGGAAAGGTTCAGGCCGTCCAGCAACCGCAGACCTAGGAACATGGTCTCGGAGCAGGTGGTTTCCAAACTGAGGTGTTCCCAGCCTGCCAGCGTCGGGATGTTTTCTAGCGCGGCTTCCACCAGTTCGTCTATGGGCTGGACATTGGCAGCGACCCACCCAGAGGCTTTTACGTTGTAATCCCGTGGTGAGAGAACAGTCCAAAACCGAAAATCTCCCAGGCGGGAATGGGCACCAGGGCCCACTCCAAGGTACGGGCCGTTCTCCCAGTAAACGACGTTGTGCTCGCAGGGCCGTCCCCGGAGCGACCAGTTGGATATCTCGTAGTGGTGATAGCCCGCCGCGGCCAGCGACTCGCTGGCGTATTGGTACATGTCGGCGGCCAAGTCGGAGTCGGGCTCGGGGATCTTGCCGTCCTCCAACCAGCGGTGCATGGGCGTGCCCTCTTCGATGCCCAGGGCATACAGGGAGATATGCTCCGGGGCCAATTCAATCAGGGAATCGAGGGTCCGCCGCCACTGGTCTAGGGATTGGTTGGGCAGCCCGTACATCAGGTCCAGGTTCACATTGTCGAACCCGGCTTGGCGGGCGAACCTAAATGCCTCCACGGCTTCCGATGCCTGGTGGCGGCGGCCCAGTAGGTTTAGGAGGTAGTTATCCAGGCTCTGCACCCCGATGCTTAGCCGGTTGACGCCCTGGGCCAGGATTCCGGCGCAGGCAGCGCCGTCCAAGTCTCCGGGATTGGCTTCGATGGTTATCTCAGCGTTTGGCGCCACCTGGTACGACGCCTGAATGGAGGCGAGAATCTTTTCGATATCGCCCTTAGGCAGGTAGGAGGGGGTCCCGCCGCCGAAGAATATCGACTTGACGGCCGGGTGGGCCAGAGTGTCGCCCCAGCGCTTGATCTCGGAGGTCAGCGCGGGGAGAAAGGGCTCGATGAGATCCTCGATGCCCTGGTAGGTGTTGAAATCGCAGTAAGGGCATTTGGACTTGCAGAAGGGGACGTGGACGTAGAGTCCCATTCCGGAGGGGGGCACGATCCGCCGAGGGTTACTCGTCGTCAATCAACCTGCTCGAGCCGTCAACCACTTTCTCGGGGTCCTTGTCTTCGGGGCGATCTGACTCGGTGACTCGGTCCATGTGCTCGTCCACGATATTTGGCGGCGCCATCTTGGTCAGGAACAGAAGCGCCAATCCCAAGATGATGAGGTCGTCGAACCGCCCCAGGATTGGGATCCGGTCTCTCAGGATGTCGTAGGGCGAGATGATGTAGATCACGGCGAGCGGCACCAGCGCACGCAGAAAGATCGACACCCGTTTGTCGAAAGTCAATCGCCAGACCAGACGCGCGAACTTCAGCGCTTTGGGCAGAAAGCGGGGTGCCAGGAAATATAAGAGAGGGAACGCCAATCTGTAGAACATGGTCACACTCTAAGAGAGTCTTCTCTCCCGTTAAATTATAGGCCAAGGTGTGATAACTTGAAACCGACCGGTTCACATAACTATATTACGAAGCAACCGGCGCTTTTGGTCTTATCAAAATCTCCCTATCGTTTTTTGGAGGGGTGAGTATGCCCAGGGCAAAACGTCCCCAGACTCTCGGAGCTCTCCGCAAGAGCAATTATGAAGTGATTCCGGTTCGTGAGGAACTGCGGAAAAACCTGATCCAAAAGATACGCGCCGAAGAGCTGGTGTTCCCAGGCATCGTCGGTTTTGAACAAACGGTCATTCCCCAACTGGAGAATGCCATCCTGGCGGGGCAGGACATCATCCTGCTGGGCGAGCGTGGACAGGCCAAGTCGCGCATCATCCGGAGTCTGACCAATCTGCTGGACGAAGCCATTCCCAAGATCGCCGACTGCGAGATCAACGACAACCCCTACGATCCCATCTGCCAGGTCTGCCGGATCAAAGTGGCAGAGATGGGCGACAAGACCCCCGTAGAATGGATAGCCAGAGAGGAACGCTACTCCGAGAAGCTGGCGACCCCCGATATCTCCATCGCGGACCTCATCGGCGAGATAGACCCCATCAAGGTCGCCGAGGGCCATTACCTGTCCGACGAATTGGTGATTCACTACGGCCTGGTGCCCCGCACCAACCGCGGCATCTTCTGCATCAATGAGTTGCCCGACCTTGCAGAGAGGATCCAAGTTGGACTGTTCAACCTGATGGAAGAGCGGGACGTACAGATCAAGGGCTACCGGGTCCGGTTGCCTCTGGACGTGTTCGTGGTCTCAACGGCCAACCCCGAGGACTACACCAACCGCGGCCGCATAGTGACTCCGCTCAAGGACCGCTACGGCTCCCAGATACACACCCACTATCCGCTGGACGCTAATGATGAGATCGCCATCATGGACCAGGAGCGGACCAAGTTCCCCGAAGAGGGCAAACTGGTCATCCCTGACTACATGAAACATGTCCTGGCGGAGATCACCACCCAGGCCCGTTTGAGCAGCGAGATCAACCAGCGGTCCGGGGTGAGCGTCCGGGTCTCTATAGCCAATTTCGAAACCATGTTGGGCAACGCTGTGCGCCGGAGCATCCGGAACGGCGAAGAGTGGGCCTGTCCCAGAGTCAGTGACTTGTCATACATAGTGGCATCGTTCGCGGGCAAGATCGAACTCGAGACGTTCGAAGAGGGTCGCGAGTCCCGGCTGACCGATGACCTGACTCGCCGTGCCGTGCTCCGCATCTTTGGGAGCTACTTCGATGTTGATGAATTGGACCCAGTGGTCACCGCCTTTGACCTGGGTAACCAAGCTGAGACCGGTAGCGACCTTTCGGCTGCCGGGTACCCGGACTTGGTTAAGAACATCGACGGCCTGGCGAAAGCGATCAAGAAACTGACCGATGACAAGCGGCCCGAGGTCATCGCGGCGGCAGTGGAATTCATCCTGGAAGGCTTGCACCTCAGCCGCAAACTGAACTGCGACCGATCTGGCGAGGCGGCCGTCTACAAGCGGTAGAACATATTCCACCCACCCGTCTGGGTGACGGCCCCGGCTTGCCTTTATGCACAGCCCAAGCCCATAATTAGAATTAATGTTCTAGTTTATTCGCAATTGTTTGCTGTGTGCATAGGGAGGGGCCAATGGCCGGTGCTGACGTTCAAGAGATCCACTGCAAGACTCTGCTCAATAAGATAGATGTTCCCACGCTGCCGTTCCGGTGGACGATGAACCCTTACCGGGGTTGCCGCCACGCTTGCACCTACTGCTATGCCCGGCCTACCCACGAATTTTGGGGTTTGGACTCAGGGCGTGACTTCGAGACCCGGGTTTTCGCCAAGGTGAATGCTCCCGAAGTCTTGCGCAAAGAGCTGAAACGCCCCAGTTGGCGCCGAGAGACCATCGCCATCGGCACCGCCTCGGACCCCTACGAACCGGCCGAGGTCGAATACGAGATCACCCGTCGCCTCCTCCACGTGCTGAGGGATTTTAGGAACCCCGTGTCCATCACCACTAAGGGTGTCTCGGTGCGCCGGGATGCGGACATCTTGGCGGAACTGAGCCAGGTGGCCGACGTTCACGTCAACTTCAGCGTCGGGACCATCAGCGAAAAGGTCTGGAAGATGATGGAGCCAGGGACTCCGAATCCCATGACCAGGCTGGAGACCATGGAATACCTTGTTGAGAACGGCATCTCCGCCGGTGTGATGATGGCGCCTTTGCTGCCGGGCATCACTGACGACGAAGCGAATATCCAAGCGGTGGTGGAAGCGGCCCACGCGCACAAAGCCCAATACCTAGGGGCCAACGTGTTGTTTCTGAAGCCGGGCTCAAAAGAGTGGTTCATGCCCATGTTGAAAGAGGCCTACCCACATCTGAACGCGGGCTACAATCGGCTTTATAGCAACAAGACCTACGCGCCTCAGGACTACACCAAGGTTGTTCTGGACACCGTGGACCGAGTGCGGCGGCAGTGGGACCTGCCAGACCGGGCAGCAGTTCAGACAAATGCGCCGGCCAGGGGTCAGTTGCAGTTGGCTTTCGCGGTCTAGTAACGTTGGAAACCCGATACCTCGTCAAGAAAGCGAGGTCATTGTCACCGTCATGGTGGTGCTTACGAAAGCGGTTGCGGAGATTCGGAGTCCTTCGATGGGCTCAGGATGACCGGGAGGAGTGTGGTCTCCCGTTCGCAGATGGCGGATGACCACAACGTCAACCTCTGTTTGTATCTGCTAGTACCGGAAGATGTTGATCACTTCCAACTTGCCGGTCACCAACGCCGTCGCGCATGATACATTGGGGCCGCGAAAGGAGGCCCAATGCCCGATATACCTTGCACTCACGTTACGGTTACACCACTGGTCGTACGTCCCAGAGATATGGATGCGGACCGGAACGTAAATAACGCTGTCTACTTCGAGTATTTTCACCAGTCTCGCCTTGAGCATCTAGCCCGCCTTGGCTTATGGAACCCGCGTAGCCCCCAGGACGATAATGTCTTTGCATTGGCGGAAAACACCTGTCGTTACCTGGCCCGTTCTTTTTATGGAGATGTGCTATCGATCTGGACGGCAACGCACGCTGTCGGACAAAGCAGTTTCCAGTTGGTATATCGAGTTTGGCGTCAGAATGACGACGCATTGATCGCGGCTTCGCATTCCGTGCAGGTGTGGCTAGATGGGAGCAATCGGCCGACTGCGCTGCCGCCTCATGTGCGAGAGCGGCTTACCGCTTCTCTCTGCACCGACTTGCCAAATATGCCCTCACGCGAATAGGAAAATCAGCTAACCCTGACTGTCTGGAAAAGACAGGGGCCAGAGGCTTGGTGCAGAGGTATACTTGCGCCCGCTCTAGTACCGGGAGACGTTGATCTCCACCAACTTGCCGGTCACCAGGAAGATCACCCGCTCGGCGATGTTGGTGGCCCGGTCGGCGATGCGTTCCAGGTCGTGGGCGACCCACAGCAGATAGGTGGCCCGCTGGATCGTTTCCGGGTCTTGGACCATGAACAAAAGCAGTTCCCGGTAGACCTGGTTGTAGAGTTCGTCGACCTCGTCGTCAGCCTGACAGACCGCATTGGCTTTAACCATGTCACGGTTCAACAATGAATCGATGCTGTCGTTCAGCATGACGGTGGCTTTTTCGGCCATGCGCGGGATGTCGATGAGGGGTTTCAGCGGCGGCATGTCTCCCATGGAGATGCTTATCTTGGCGATTCCCTCGGCGTAATCACCCATCCGCTCAAGTTCCACAACTATGTGCAACAACGCGATGATGGCCCTGAGATCACCGGCCATGGGCTGCTGCGTGGCGATCATGTCAGCGCAGCGTTCTTCGATCTCGAACCGCTTGTGGTCGATGTAGTCGTCGTCGTTGATGACCTCCTGAGAAGCGACCAGGTCTCGCCGTTTCAGCGCGTCAACGGCCCGGTTGATGGATTTGGCCACGATCTGGGCCAGGGTCTCCACCTCTCCTTGAAGCTGATTCAGTTTTAGGTCGAAATCTTCTCTGGGCATCGCTTGCCTCCCATAAAAACCGGGACGGGTAAAAGCCGGGATGGGAAAAGTCAGGCCGGGCAGGTCTACCTGAATCAGACCTTTTTCCAGAAGGGCTCTCGGTTGCGCTGATGGTCCAGCAACGATTCATCCAGCAACGCCGGATGGGCGCCCGGCGGGGCCAGCTTTGGTAACTCGTAGCCGATGAGCTTGAACACCTCTGGGTTGGTGTAATAGCCGTTATAGGTCTGGAGAACCAACTGGTCGAAGAACGTGGGGTTCACCGCCTCGATGGAGCGCAGCAGGTCGTCTTTGGCGGTGTCGGAGAGGCTCTCGAAAGCGCTGGTAAAGTCCGGGCCGGCGGCCACGGCGATCTGGGCCAGTCCTTCGTTGAACAAGCGGGTCAAACTGGTGGTATTGGCGGCCACATTCTCGATGAAACCCGCGATCCCCAAGCTGCCGGCGCCCGGCATATTGTCTTTGGGAGGAATGATCCGGTTGATCACGCAGGTCAGCAACGAACGCTGGGCCTGAGAGAAAACTCGTTTTGTGTCGCTCAATCTTGGCTCCTGGGCCCTGTGAACATCTCTTAAACCGATTGGCCCGTTCTGTGCATCAGAAGTAGTTGGTTGGGCGTGTGACTAGGATACCCCGCCCCTTTGAACCGAGTCAATTTGACGGCCTGATGATCGGCACTCTGAAATGCGGATTTACGCTTTAGTTTTTCCTAGATTTGGTTGAAGGGCGACTTACCCCGAGAGTATCATTGGCTTACAGGCCTGGCAGCCAAGCCCTAAAACTGCGGAATATCCCAGTAGTTCTTAGACTAATACAGCCTGCTCTGAGACCTCGGCCAGAATCGGCTTTGACCGGATAAACGATGGTCCGATACAACCCCGTCTTTTGGATTCTCAAGACAGTCGTATACGTTGGTGGGCGTTGGTTGCAGACCAACGGCGGCGTGATTAGGTCGGTGCCTGACGGCCGCCGCGGTCAACGGTTCTGGCTGGCCACCCGGTACTTCAGTTGGCGCAAGTTTTGGAACGTGATTCGCGTTGAGTTCCAGATTCGAATCGGCCGGAGTGTAGTTTCTGGGTCTCCCTACGAATGGGAGATCGACACCACCAATATCTGCCAACTGAAATGCCCTCTTTGCCACACCGGCAAGGGCACGATCCACCGGGACCAGGGCGTGATGAACTATGAATTGTTCACCGAGACCGTGGACCAGATAAAGCATTGTTGCGTGTGGCTCACGCTCTACAGCTGGGGTGAGCCGTTCTTGAACCAACGGATCCATGAGTATATCGAGTACGCTCACAAGCAGAAGATCGCCACGATCATAAGCTCCAACTTGAACAAGCCCCTGACTCCTGAGATGGCGGAGCAGGTGGTCAAGTCAGGGCTCGACGTGTTGATCGTTTCTTTGGACGGGGTGACCCAAGACGTTTATGAGATCTACAGGGTGACCGGTCATCTGGACCGGGTGCTTGACAACCTGCGGCTCTTGGGCGAAACGAAACGTAGATTGGGCTCGAAGACCCCGTACATCGAATGGCAATTCATCGTCATGCAGCAGAATGAACACCAATTGGACGAGGCCCGCGAACTGGCTGGGATGCTGGGGTTCGATTCCTTGGTGTTCAAAAAGGTGGACTTCCCCCACGGTGAAGATGACCTGGCACTGGCTGAGCGCTGGTTGCCTCGCCAACATCCGGAATACCTAAGAGAAGACCCGTTCTACAAGCCCTATCAAGAGGATCGCAATGTCTGCTGGCGACTGTGGCGTTCCGCAGTGGTCAACTGGGACGGTGGGTTCGCTCCCTGCTGCTATCTCACCGACAAGGCCCAGGATTTCGGCGACCTCAACGAGTCTTCAGTGAAAGAGGTCTGGAACAACGAAAAATACACCACCGCCCGTGGACTGTTCAACAAGGACTTCGTTCCCGGAGAGTGGGTTGGGTGCCTGGATTGCAGCGTGTACCTCGGCAGCAGTGCGGCGCGGAGCCGGGAACCCTTGGGCATTCATGCTGAACCGGTCGTGTTCCAGTTGAACGGGGCCAAATCAGGCAACGGAAACGGGGCAAAAAGCGAGAGTACGGTGCTTGGTCCTGAAGGGATAGTCGCCTCGAAAAACGGGCATACCGTCGATGTTTCCGAGACTAAAGCCGAAGAACCGGTCTGATTTTCGGAATCTAAAGGTCTGGGAAAATCAGGGGATCTCTGTCAAAATTCTAATCAATATTGTGTCGGACGAGGACATCTTCTTCGCCACCGGCGCATCAAAGTAGGATGAATCACGAGTTATGGGCGGTGTGAGTGCCCCACCGGACCTAGACACAAGCGGTCATCGAAAGAGCCTGATAATGGCTTCCATAAAAAGTCACGTTCCTCATATTTCGCAGTCTCGCTTAATGCTCCCTCACCTGAGGGAGATAGGGATTGTTGTGGGCGCGTATCTCATCTATATGTACTCCCGCGCGCTGGTCTTCTCCGACTTCCAGGGCACAGCCCTGGCCAACGCCCGCCGAGTGATCGACTTTGAGAAGAGCACCGGGTTCTTCTGGGAACCGGTATGGCAGTCTTGGGCTATCGAAAGCGCCAAGTCGCTGGTCATTTTCTTTAACTGGGCGTATATAGTCACCTTCTTTCCCATCGTCCTGACCGCGTCGATCGTCCTGTATTTCACCAACCGCGCCCGCTACAAATATTACCGGAACGTCGTCCTGCTCAGCTTCTTGATCGCCTTGGTGGGATTCATGTTGTTCCCGCTGGCGCCGCCCCGGATGATAGCCGAATATTTCGTGGACACGATCAATATCTTCGGCCCGTCGGGATACGCCAGCCGGGAGTTCACCAACTACTACAACGCCTACGCGGCCATGCCCAGCTTGCACTTCGGCTGGACGGTCATGTTCGGCATCATCTTCCTGGGGACGAACAGTAGATTGGTCAAGGTCTTTGGGGTGGTATACCCGATCATGACCCTATTCGCCATCACCATCACGGGTAATCATTTCATCATGGATGCCATTGGTGGCGGACTGCTGATCATGGCTTCTTTCTTGGCCATGGAACTCGGGTTCCGCCGACGGTTTTTTGTGCCTGTCATTCTCTCTAAGGCGCGGGCGAAGCCTGGCGAGGTGTGAGGTCCGACGGGGAAGATGGGAATCTGGTCGACAGACAGCCACCTCTGGCCGATTCCACCAAGCCGGTCCTAAGCCAGAGTGAACGCTTTCATTCGGCATAACGGCGCGGCAATCAGTGAAATCTCCCTGTATATGGGTGCGTATTTCGTCTACGTCCTCACCAAGGGTCTGGTCCATTCTGACACCCGCGCCGAGGGCTTGGTCAACGGAGAGAAAGTCGCCTCCTTGCAGCGTGATTTGGGGTTCCTCTGGGAGCCTGGCTGGCAGTCCTGGGCGTTGGATAATGTGGAAGCGTTGGTGGTGACGATGAACTGGGTGTACATCATCACCTATTGGCCCGTGATCCTGCTGGCCGCCTTCATACTGTTCATCAAGAAGCGCCATGACTACAACTTCTACCGGACAGTGGTGTTCGTCAATCTGACCGGGGCATTGATCACTTTCATGATTTTTCCTGTGGCATCGCCATTTGCCATCCCCAGCGTCGAGTTGTTGGACAGCATCCAAGAATTTGGGCCCAAGTCCTACGGCAGCGAGGGCATGGCCTCTTACTACAACATCTCGGCAGCGATGCCGAGCCTTCACTTCAGTTGGACTGTGATTATGGGAGTGCTGTTCTGGAGGTCGTTTCCGGGCTGGTGCCGTTTCATCGGACTGCTGTACCCAGTGCTGACCTTCTTCGCTATCGTGCTGACCGGCAACCATTTCATCTTGGACGCCATCGCCGGGGGAATTTTGGCCGGGTTGTCTTTCGGGGTGGTCTTGGTGGCACGGCCGATTATTCTTAACCGTTAGGGTACGTCTTCAGAAATGGGTGTTATCAGGCCTTCTTGAAAGCCCTGAGAGAGCATATGTGTGACCGGTTGGACACAGCCTCCCCGGAGGACCGCCGCATTGTCCTGGAGACCCTAGCGACTCGGGTGACGGTCGGAGTTGTCGGGGTCATGGAGATCTCGATTGGCATCCCCCAGCAGGTGGCAGATTGTGTCCAACGGACCCAAGGCCAATAGGGCGGCGCGCCTTTCGCCCGTACCACCAACCCCACAACACACGGGCGCCAAGGGATTCAGCGTGGGACGCCAGTTCTTGGGCGGTGCGGGTTTTGCCGAAGCCCGGGGTACCGGCCAGCATGACCACCCTTCCATGGCCGGAGAGAGCGCCGTCTAAGGCAACGGTTAGCGCCGCCATTTCAGGTTGGCGGCCAATGAATGTCTGACCGGCCTGACTCGTCATATCGACTATCTGTCCAACCGGAAGCAGGTTGCCGGTATCTTACACGTATCTCAGATCGGCTAAAAGCATTTGGTAAGAGAAAGACTGCCTAAAAGGACTAGTCTCTCTTGCCCCACTCTGGATGCTGGAAGGTGGGCAGTTTCAACCGGTCGATGGGACGGTCGGCGGCCACGACAGGCTCCGGTTCAGGCTCTTTGGGGACCGGTTGACGGTAAGCCTGTCCCAGTGTGCGGTCTGGGCTCAGGCTACTTAGGTGTTGGGCCAGTGATTCGAGACTGTTCAGGTTGTGCACGGGCAGAAAGTCGTCGATGTAGGGCAACGCGGCCTTCATGCCCTGGGTCAGCGGTTGGTAGCTGGGCGAGCCCAGGAGTGGGTTCAGCCAGACAAGCCGGTGGCAACTGCGCTGCAGGCGGGAGGTCTCACCGGCTAGCAACTCGGGGTCGCCCCGGTCCCAGCCGTCGGAGATGATCAAAACCACCGCCTGGCCCCTTAGCACCCGGCGCAGCCATTGGTAGTTGAATGTCTTCACCGCGTCGCCGATGCGTGTCCCGCCGGCCCAGTCGGGCACCGCTTTCGAGACCTCGTCGATGGCCTGGTCGACGCTCCGGTATTTCAAGTTGCGGGTGATGCGGGTCAGGCGCGTGGCGAACAAGAACGCCTCTGTCTGGTCGAAGCCTCCGGCAAGGGCATGTATAAACTGGAGGAGCATCCGGGTGTAACGCTCCATGGAACCGCTGACATCGCAGAGCAGCACCAAGGAGCGAGGTTTGTCCTTGCGGGACTTGTGGGCCAGGTCCAGGAATTCGCCGCCGTATTTCAGGCTCCGGCGCATGGTTCGGCGCATGTCCAACGGCCCAGACCGGCCAGGCTCCAGGCGGCGGGTGCGACGTTGTCCCAGGTCCAAGGTCAGGCTGGCCATCATGTGTCGGGCGTCGGCCATCTCCAGGGAGGTGAACTCGGAGAAATCCTTCTGCCTAAAAACTTCCACGGCGCTGTAGGTGCGGTTGAGGTCAACGTTCTGTACCGAATCGTCGTCCGGGTCGCCTTGCAGAGTCCCTGCGCCCTCGGGCTCATCGTCGCGGCCCGCGCTCACCTGAGGTTTCTTGAAGCGCTTCTGTTCGCCTAGAGAGCGCAGGTCCATGGTGGTGGTGCGGTTGGAGGGCTTGCGCCAAAACACCTGGAAAGCCTCGTCGAAGATGGGCAGGTCCTGCTTGCGGTGCACTAGGATGCTGCGGGCGGCTTGGTAGAATTCCCCCTTCTTTCCGATGGAGACGTGGTCGGTGGCACGGACCACGTCCAGCATGTTTCCCGATCCGATCTCCAGCCCGACCCGGCGCAGCATCTCGCCGAACAGTGTGACACTGTGCAGGATATGGCCGTCGGGGCCAGCGTCGTTGGGGGTGATTGGTATGGGGCCAGGCATGGTTTTCCTAAATCACCCGCGGCGGCCGCCATGGCGTGGGCCGCGGTTCTTGGAACGTTCCAACATCGCCCGCACCGGCTCGCCCTTCACCGACTCGATATCGTCTTGGTACTTGAGCATCATGCCCAGGGTATCGTCGATAACCGAGGGGTCCAGCTCGGTCTGATTCATGGCCAGCAGGGCCGACAGCCAGTCCAGGGTCTCAGACACTCCGGGAATCTTGAATAGCTCGGTCTGCCGCATCTCCTGGATGAAGGCGGTCACCTGCTCGGCTAGCTTCCTGGGAGCGTCGGGGATACGCGCGGTGATGATCTGAAGTTCTTTCTGGTAGTCGGGATAGTCAACCCAGTAGTAGAGGCAGCGGCGCTTCAGGGCGTCGTGTATCTCCCGCGTGCGGTTGGAGGTGACGATGACGATGGGCGGGTGCTTCGCCTTGAAGGTGCCCAACTCGGGGATGGTGATCTGGTAGTCGGCCAGCAGTTCTAGTAAGAACCCTTCGAATTCTTCGTCGGAGCGGTCAAGCTCGTCGATCAGGAGCACCGGCGGTTTCTCTTCAGCCTCGTCGATGGCCTGGAGCAGCGGGCGTTTGACCAGGAACTTCTCGCTGAACAGGTCAGCGTTGGCGGCTTCCCGGTCGACGTCGCCCGACGCTTCCATCAGGCGGATCTCCAACACCTGGCGAGTGTGGTTCCACTCGTACACCGCCTGGTTGATGTCCAGGCCCTCGTAGCACTGGAGGCGGATCAGCTTGGTCCCCAGGCCATTGGCCAGGGCGCGGGCGATCTCGGTCTTGCCGACCCCGGCTTCACCTTCCAAGAACAGGGGCCGTTGCAGCTTCATCGCCAGGAATATGGGCACCGCCAACGCACGGTCTGAGATGTAGACCTGGTTACGCAGCAGTTTCTGCACGTCTTCGATGGACTCGGGGGCTTGGTACTTGCCGTCGTCCTGGCCGGTCTTCTTAGGGGTCTTCCGGGCGGGTTTTCCGGCGGTTGTCAAGATGGTCACGGTCTCCGGTAGATAGCATGTGATGCCTGGCTAGGCACAGCAAGAGATAATTGTATCCCAAAGCAGATAACGGCACCACCGCCGGCACAGCCGGATTTATTTAACGGGCTAGTCCAATGGAGGAACGAAAATGGATTGGAAGAAGCGTCGGACCAGTTGGCCCAGCCGAGCCCAATGGTCGTTTAGGGATTCCAATTCCTGAGGTGTCAATTGGTTGTAGGTCTTGCCGTACTGAGGAAAATCCCAGACGGTGAAGGCCCAGAATTCGGGAACCGGGCCCGGTTGGCGGGCCTTTGAGATCTCCCCGGTAGCCCCCAGAAGCTCCCAGGAAGCCACTGGGCGGCCCTTGTATGCCACCGCCAGCGCCTCGGCCCAGGATGCAGTTCTAGCGACCCCTGTGTGTGGCTCCATGAGTTCCAGCAACCGATCCACTCGCTGGGCGTCATCTACGTCTGGGCCGGCGAACCGGCGGGTGTGGCGGCTCTGCCAAGCGGGACCTAGAGTAGGGACGACCAGGCCGCCGTCGGAGGCGATGGCCAGCATAGAACCGGCCTTGGACCATTCGACGGCTTTCTCTACGGCAATTGCTTCGTGGGTGTCGCCATCCTCCTGGGTCGAAGCGGTGATGCCAAGTTCAGCAGGCGTGGCTGGGTGAAGGGGAAGGCCCTCCAACAACGACCGGAAGGCGTTCTGCTTGTCGCTGTTCCCGGTGGCCAGCAAGATCGGCGTGTCCATCTCGCGGCTGAGCTAGAGGATGCGGGCCACGGCCCTGGTGGCGGCGCCGTCTCCCCCTTGGAGTTTCAGCGGCAGTGCCCAGAGCTCAAACTCCTTGCCTACCAGCTTGTCCAGGTTGATTAGGTTCTCAATTAAGGGGATGTTTTGGCCGAGCAGAAGGCGGTGGACTGGGAAGTCTTTGATGGTGGTCTCGGGTGTTTCTGGGTGCTTGTCGATAGGAAAATCCACGGCCACGGCGTTGGCGCCGCACTCGGCCAGGTAGGCTGCCCCATCGGTGCTGAGGTAAGGGCCATGACCGTAGAAGCGCGGCCCGCCGGACTCAGCTTCAGCCCAGCCGGTGAACAGGATGATTATCTGGTCCTTGACCGATGCCGGGTTGGCACCGGCGTCGGTGAGCTCCGAGACCAAGAGAGGCGATTGCCCTTTGGCGACGGAACGGAGGTCCAGCAGAATCGCCGGGCCGGCGTACTTGTTCAGAGGCATGTTCTCAACGGTGGTCGCGCCGTCCACGAAATGGAACGGCGCGTCGACGTGGGTGCCGATATGGGTCGCCAGGCATAGCTTCTGATTGGATCGGGCGTGGGTGGCGTGGGTCTGGATAGACGAAGTTTCCACTCCCACTAACCCGGGGACTAAGCTTATGCGTTCGCTGCCCAGCGTTAACGTCAAGTCGATAAGTTCAGACATACTGGTCACCTCCAATGCCTGTTGGTTCCTAGTCTGAGTCTAGCTGCTCCATCAGGGCGGCCCTCACGGCCTGCTCGGCGATCTCCGGGGTGGTCCTGGCTTCCGGTGGGAGTGCTTCTTCCCAGTCCGGAATCAGGACTTGTTTGCTGGGTTCCATGCTGTAGATAACCATCACGCCGGCGAAGCTAAAGAACATGGACAGTACCAGAGCAGGGTTGAACGAACCCGTGACGAAGATAGCCAGCCCGCCCAAGACGGTGGCGATGGCATGGCCCGAAAAGGCGCCCATCATTTCGAACCCGTAGAGGGTTGCCAATGGACCCGTCCCGAAATACTGGCGGTTGACCACCAGATAGGCGGACATTTCGCCGCCGAACCCGAGCCCAAATAGGGCTGCGAACAGGTAGAAGGCGTAAGCGTCCTGGGCCCAGAACAGCACCAATACCGTTAAGCCCTGGACGAACAAGGCGGTCATCATAACTGGCTTAGCGCCCATGCGCTCAGCTAATATCGGGGCTATGAACCGGCCTACGATGCTGAAGACTGAGATGAGAGCCAGTATGAAGGATGCCGCCTGCAAGCTGACGCCCTGGTCGATGGCCAGAGGAATGGAGTAGATCAGTACGATGCCGTGCCCGGCACAGCCCAGGCCGTGGATGGTGGGCAGGTTCCAGAACGCCCTGGTGTTGCGCATGGCCTCGTTGAAGACCTTCAACCGCAACCGGTCCATATCTTTGCCCCGGACAATCTCCGGCGGGTCGTCCGCCCGCGCTCCGAAGGGAGTGGTTTTCGCATCGGCTGGTTTGGAGCGGTAGAAGAAGGACAACAAGACTAACGTCCCACCACCGGCCAGGCCGATGTAGGAGAATGTCTGTTGCCATCCGACTGCGTTCAGGAGGCTGGCCACGGCGGGCGCGACTGCCGCGGCGCCGATTCCACCAGAGGCCCAGAGCAACCCCGTTGCAAGACCTAGCCTTTGTTTGAACCAGCCGTTGACCGACGCCAACAATGGCACCATGGCCAGGGACTGAGTTACCGACAGCATTACCCCGAAGTACAAGAGAAACTGCCAGAAATGGGTTACGGTGCCGATCAAGATCATGCTGCCTGCGTAGAGAAGCCCGCAGGCGAACATCAGAGGCCGTGCGCCGTATCGGTCGCCGAGCATGCCTGTTATGGGGGAAGCCAGGGCTCCGAAGATGTAATAAGTGGCAAGACCAGCGCCGATGAGGCCCATGTTCCAGCTAAATCCGCCGTCAGCGTCGTTCAGGGGGGCGACCATGATTCCGGCCGCCATGCTGATGGACTGGCCCACGATCTGGGCTACGGCCAGTATGCCTAAGATGATCCAGGCGCGGTGAATGCCCTTGGGGGAACCTGTTTTTGCAGGGGTTTGGGGAGCGGAGATCGCCATGGTAGTGGTTAATCTCAAGGGAAGACGGCGGGATCATCCGGTCTTCCCTTTGTCCTTATCGTTTTTGTTGCTAGCTGAGGTCAGCTCTGGCCTAATGCAGGGGGCACGCCCTCAGGAACGCACCGCCCCACCAGGTGTCGCTGGTGGTCCCGTGATCGCCTAGGCGCGCCACTTGATATGGCCCGGAGTTCTGGTCTTGGAGATTGCTGCCGCTCAATGTAGGCGTGGTGCCCGGAAGGCCAAAGGCCAGGGTCCGGTTACCAACGTCAGCCGATACGGCCCAGGCCCCGAAGAATATGATCAGGGCGATGACTAAGGCCAATACCAGCGAGAAGGCGAGCGGGACGGGTATGCGTCTTGTATTGATCAATCTGGTTTCTGGTTCCCTTGAACGATTCCCCCAAATGATGATCCGTTAGCACCTTATGCCTGGCAAAACCAGGCGGCCATTAATACCATCCGTCAGAACTCTAACCTCGGACTTCCACCTCATACGGGAAGACCATGTTGTTTCCGTAGCCCCGGCCGTCCCAGGGGTTGGGGAATTCCATGGGCTGAGTTACGCCCAACACGTTGGTGGCGCGGCACATGAGGATGTGTTTGCCCTCTTCCTTGGGTTTCCAGGTGTGCTCCCACCGGTACCAGGAGTAAGCCTCACGGTCGTGGAGTTTCTCCACTGGGTCCCAGGTCTTGCCACCGTCGGTGCTGATCTCTACTTCTTCGATATCCTCTTCACCGGACCAGGCAGCGCCGGCCAAAGTGTAGCCGCTGAGGGGAACGAACTCGCCGGGAACGGGGTTGGTGATGATGGACTTCACCTGAAGTTTACCGTAGTAGCGGTACGGCTCAGGGTTGCCGGGCTCGTTCATGGTCATGTAGCGCTGGGTCATGTAGAACCCCTCGAATTTGTGGTCCAACACGTGGATGCCTACCAGCCACTTGACCGAGTTCATGCCGTACCAGCCCGAGACCAAGAGACGCAGGGGAAAGCCGTGGTCCTTGGGAAGGGGCTCGCCATTCATCTCATAGGCCAAGATGGTGTCTTCGTGTAAGGCTTTGGCCATGGGCAGGCTGCGCTCGTAGGTGACCTCGGCGGGGTCGCCCACCACTTCGTCGGCGCCATGGTCAGCGCCCTCGAACATCACCTCGACGGCCGAGTCCTTGACTCCGGCCAGTTCCAAGACGTCTTTCAGTGAGACTCCAGCCCATTCGGCGTTGCCCATGATCCCGTGACCCTTGATCTGCTCCATGACCGAGCTGATGCGCAGGGCCTTGGTGTAGTACTCGGGCACCGGGCTGTTGCCGCAGCACTCAAATGTTACTTGGAAGCGCTTCTGGGGCAGTTTCTTGAGGTCGTCGAAGGATAGTTTGAGGGTGCGCTCGACCTCTCCGTCGATCTTCAACTCAAAGGTGTTGATGTCGATCTCGGGGCTGTCTCTCCAGTGGTTACGTATGTAGAACAGATCGTTGGGAACGATGTTGTTCTGCAAACCCTCCGGCGGTACGGCCCAGGTCCGGAGGCCAGCGTTCGTGGGAATGATCTGCGGTTCTGCTTTGGTGCCAATCTGTGGCAGGGCCATACGGGCTTCTCCTCAAGATGCTCTGTATTAGGTCTGGAATCCCCTATTCCAGGTGCTCGGTCTCCAACTCAGATGATGGATACGTAATCAGCAAAAGAGCTGGGGTCCAGAGGTGATGGATCAATTTGTGCGGCAAGCCCGGCGGAGCCAATAGCGTGGTGCCCGCCCTTACCGTCTTGATCTCATCGCCCAGGATGATCTGGATCGCCCCGGACAGTACCTGGATGGAAACGTCCACCGGGTGGGTGTGCATGCGCCCTTCCCAACCGGGGGATATCTCGACTTCCTTCACGGTCAATGATACCGCACCCTGGTCTTTAGATACCAGATACCGTTCCCGTACCCGCTCCATGGCGGGGGCGAGGCGGACATCTGCGTGGTCGATTATTGGCATAGGTTCCTCCGGGAATGCTCTTGTTATTTAACCGTGACTGGGTATCCGACTATGGCGCTGAAGTTCTTGCGCATGTTGTTGTACCGAGGCTCGCGTGACTGGACGCGTCCCACATCGTCAGTGGCGCGGGACATGATGGTGTATTTGCCGGCTTTGTCCGCGTTCCACTGGTATGACCAGCGGACCCACATAAACTGGTCGTGACGGGGCGCTTCGATATGGGCGGAGTGCCAGGTCTCTCCGCCGTCGGTGCTAACATCGACCTCGGAGATGGCTCCGGCGCCGCTCCAGGCGTAGCCCCGGATCATGTGGACACCCTTGGTCATGTTCTCCACGTCGTCGTTGGGCTGGGTCACGATGGACTTGACGCCCAAGGTGGTTATGAGCTCTTTGTTGGGGTCGTCCACCGAGTTGCCGTAGTAATAGAATTCGTAGTGATACCAGCACTCCGGCATGTGGTCCATGATCTCCAGGTCGGTGATCCATTTCACTGACCAGTTTCCGGACCAGCCGGGCACCAAAAGCCGGACTGGAGCGCCGTGTAGATGCTCCAAAAGCGTCCCGTTCTGGGCATAGGCCAAGATAGTGTCGGGATGGAGGGCTTTCTGCATGGGCAGTCCCTTGTCGTAGTAGAAGGGCTTTGTGCCTTCGGCGGCGGTGGCGGGGACTCCCTCGTCATTGCCAATGGCCCGCACATAGAGGGACTTGTCATCCAAGCCTGCGGCGTGCAGGACGGCGGCCAGGGGAACGCCGGTCCATTCGCTGGCGCTGAGAATCATGCATTCTTGGGTGCGAGAGGGTTTGGGGCCCTCGTCCTTGAAATACTCGAAGAAAGTGGCGTCGCTGCCGGAGCATTCCATGACGGTGCGGACGGTGCGTCCTGGGAAGCGGCGAAGTTGGTCGAAGTTCAGGGTGAGTTCAGTTTTGACTTGGCCGTGGACCTTCAGCTCCCACTGGTCTGTCGGCACCACCGGAGGGACGGCGAAATGCTGCACTGTGTAGTGCAGATCGGTGGGGGTGATTAGTCCTTCCAGATCCATTACAGGGGTGCGGATGCGCACCGTCCGGCCCTCGTCGTCCATGAGGGTGACCGGGTCCAGGTCTTTGGTGGGCCAGCCGTGCCAATTGCCGGTCTTATTGGCGTTGGCTGGATCCGAGCCGATCGACTCATCCATCCTTAGAAAATCAGGAATCACATCATCTTGTCGCGTCGCCATCTAGTCTCTCCTCAGATATTGCCTAAATTTAGGGTAGCTGCGGCCGGTTTAGTCAGCGGCGTATTTCTCGCCCAAGGCGGTCTCCCACCTCAGGTAGTTCATCATTTCGCCGTAGCTGCGGGACACGCCCAGGTAGTTGATGTCAGAGGGTGGACGCACGATGCCGGTCAGGCCTTCTTCCACGGTCAGGCCGGCCTTTCTCCAGGCGGCCATCCCACCGTCCAGGACCGTGATGTTGGTGTAACCCATACCTTGCAGTGTGGCGGCGGCCAGAGTGGAACCACGACCGTCTCGGCAGGTTACGGTGATGGACGCGCCCTTGGACGGCGCGGCGTCTAAGACCTCAACCTCCAGCCAGCTGCGGGTAATCCACTTCGCTCCCGGAGTGTGGCCGTGGGAGAAATCTTCACTGGTGTCTGTGAACAGGACCAAGTCCGGTTGGCTGGCGCTTAAGTCTTGAGCTGAGACCTTTTTCACGGATGCCTCCGCGGCGCTCAGTCCGGCGAGGCTGGAAGACGGGCTCCCGGTCTCGAATGTCTGTCCCGCGGCTTGCCAGGCGAGGGCTCCACCGTCAACGGCGAAGACGTTCTCGTGGCCCAGTTGCCGGTAGAGGGAGGCGGTGACGGTGGCCCTGGCTTTGCCGTCGCAGCAGAACACGTAGGTGGCGTTCTTGACCACGGCCACATCGTCGGAACGCTGCACTGCTTGTCCACCGGGGAAATGGCGGAAGCCGGGTATGTGGCCGGCTTTGTATTCGTTGTCGGTACGGACGTCGACGAGGTAGACCGACTCTTGGTCTTGTTTGGCCAGCACCTGTTGCAATGCGGGGATGTCCAGGTAGCGGACGCCGTCCTCACTGGCTAATTTGGCGGCGTATTCTTCAGCGGCGGCCCTGCTCTCTCCGGAGACATCGGGCAGTTCCAGGCGGTCACCGCCGTATTCCAGTTCATAGCCGGCCAGTAGCCAGCCGGAGGTGCCGTTCTTGAGGCCGACAGCCTGAACGCCCATGCGCTGCAGGACCCGGGTGCCCATGATGCTGCGGGTGCGGCCGGCGCAGTTGATGACCACGGTCGTGTCGGGGTCTAGTTGTTTCTTGATGTCGGTGATGCGGAGGGCCAGCTCGCCACCGGGCATGCTGCGTCCGCCGGGGATGCAGAAGTTGTGGTATTCCTCAGGGGTGCGGGTGTCTAAGATGACCAGCTTCTCGCCATTCTCGATCCTCTGGTGGAGGTCGTCGGCGGTGATCTCGGGGACGTGGTGGACCACTTCTTGCATCTCGCCGAAGTCCTTGCTGGGTACGTTCACGCCCCATTCGGTGGGCAGGTCGTTGCTGGCCCAGCGGTTGGTGCCGCCCTCCAAGAACGAGACGTTGGTGTAGCCCAATTGCTCGAGAGTGCTGGCGGCTAACTGCGCCCGGCGTCCATCGTCATCGCAGATTACGACCTGAGTGCCTTTGAATGGAACAGACTCTTCGATTATGTACTCGATGCGTCGCCTGGGTATGAGGGCTGCGCCGGGGATGTGGGTGGCGTTGTACTCGCCCGACTCCCTGACGTCGATCAAAGCGAAAGGGGATTTGCCCTCCATCAGTTCGTTCAAGTCATGGGTGGTGATCTTCTGGGCCATCTATGTTTTCTCCTCAGTTACGTTACCTGCCGGCGAACACCGACCCAGACGAAACGCCAGACTCCCGGCCTGGCGCGCACCTCCCAACCCATCATCAACCCATAGGATGCTTCGTTCCATAGGATGCTTCGTTGTCGCGAGGGAACTACGGCTTTAGCAGTTGTCCCACTTCTGGGTGCGGAAGGTAGTGACCTTGCCGGATTCAAGGTTATAGGCGTGGCGGTCGATGCTTCGAAGGTCGTTGCCGTAGACGTGAATCTCCACGGTAGGTTTGTCGGTGAGATTGTCCATCTGGTGAATCTCGTCTGTTTCGGGAATCAGCAGGGTGATCTCACCGGGCTTGAAGTTGGCGGCCCGGTCTTTCTCCAGCTTGGCGTAGCCGTCAACATTATGGTCGTCCACGCGGTGGTACCGGGTCTCGGTGAGGGTGTTGTCTAGGATTCCGATCATGCCCCAGGTGAGGTGGTCATGGGGGCCGAGGTGGTCGCCGGCGCCCCAGACGACCGCGGTGACCTGCAGGCCGCTCTCGCCTTGGTAGAGCATGCGGGAGGCGTGGTTGGGGCGAGGGCCCGTGCCCAGAGGCATACGGAATTCCATGGGGATGGAATCGGGGTTGCTGACCAGCCGCTCGAGCCAGGCCGAGCCCTTGTCGAATATCTCCTGGTTACCGGGCTGACTCTCGATTAGGGATTCCATGTCGTGGGTGAAATCTCCCAGGGAATACTTTACGGTGGTCATAGCGCTCCTTCGTTCCGGGGTGGCCGCGGCGGTTCCGAAGAGCCCTCGGAGTCCGAAAATCCGACTTATGAGCCTGGAGTCCCGGTAATTATCGTGAAGGGGACAACGAGTGTCAATAGTGCTGGAAATGGGCCTCATTTGGGCCTGCAAAGCTAGGTGCTAGAATGAGTCTGCAGTTGAGTTGAGGAATAGTTGCAAGAAGAGGAAGAGCAAAGACCGTCCTACCCCAAGCCCTGGTACTACCGGCCGGAGTTCATGCTTCCTATGCTTATTTTCTGGCCGTCAGGGTCCTTGTTGATCATCAGGTCTCCTTGGAACAGCAACGTGATGCTCGGGGGAGTCGCCTGGGCGTTCATCATAGTGTTCGGGATCTTGGGCGTCAGATGGATGGTCGATGGGGTTTACCAGCCGATCATGACGTTCTACGTCCCTGGAGTTCTGCTAACTCTGATCACCCAAGTACAATGGGCGGCCTACAAGAAGCGTATGACGGAAGAAGAAGGATCGTCTGAAGAAGAGCCCGTTGAGCTAGAGGCAAGCAGCCCGCGACGCCCCTCGGCCCGCAGACGAAGAAGGAACCTACGCTCTAGAAGCTGACCACTGCTGTGGCATTGGCCAATAGAGCACCCTCTGGAGACTCCACGGCCACCGCGCACTCTACCCACCGCTTCCCACCGTCATCCGACTTACTGACCACCCGGCCGCAGACGCTCACCGTGTCGCCAGGGAGAAACTCGGTCAAACTCTCAACCTCGATGGCTGTGTCTTCGTTATTGACGTTGTCCGGCGGAAAAGCCTTGAACAGCAGTTCTCTTACGAACGCGGTCAGCTTTTCTACGCCCACCGGGGTCTCTTCAAGGGCCTCGGCGCAGTCTTGTACCGGCGGGCGGAACTCGAATTTCACTAATATCGGCAGGTTGTCACCCACTGCGATGCTGGCGTATTCGGCTGTTTGAGCCCAAAGGGTGGGCATGGGGTGTGCTCCTGCCATGATTGGGCTAAAGGGCTATGATACACTGAATTTCGAGCCTGCCAGAAGCTGATTATAGGTATGCAGGCACGGATATTGGGAGGATTATTTCCATGGCGGAAAACGAGGAGCCGTTCCAAAGAGGAATGGTTGTCATGGCCCACCCGGACGATGCCGAATGGAGCTGTTCAGGAACGGTGGCCAAGTGGTGCGCGGAGGGGTGGGAGGTCGTCTACGTCCTCTGCACCGACGGCAGCAAGGGCAGTTCGGACCTGGAGATGACGCCCGAAAAGCTGATCAAGATCAGAGAGAAAGAGCAACGGAACGCCGGCAAGGTGCTGGGCCTGAAAGATGTGGTCTTCTTGGGCTACCCGGACGCCTACTTGGAGCCGACGCTGGAACTCCGCAAAGACATCGCCCGGGAGATACGCCGGCACAAACCTGACGTTTTGATAACAAACAGCCCGGCGCGGGACACCGAGCGGGGTCACTACGTATCGCACCCGGACCATCTAGCGGCTGGCGAGGCGGCGTTATCGGCCGTTTTCCCGACGGCTAGAGATCGCATGACCTTCCCCGAATTGTTGGATGAGGGACTGGAACCCCACAAGGTCCGTGAAGTCTGGATCGCCGGCGGTGGCGACAATGCCGACAAATATGTGGATGTTGAAGCCTATATGGACACGGCAGTGAAAGCCCTCAAGTCCCACGTATCACAGGTGGACCAGGAGAACGCCGGAGACTGGTTCCGCGAAGGCCGCATTCGCACCGGAGAAAAGATTGGCATGGCCTACGCCGAGGGGTTCAAGCGGATACCGTTCGGGTAAGCGGCGCCCATGCCGTCATTCCGGCGAAGGCTGGAATCCACTGCGCCAATCAATTTGCTCTGGCCATGCCGGACCGAAACATGACTGATGCGCATCCTTCGACGGAGCTCAGGACGAACGGGCGTGTTGGCCTTCGCTGGAATGACGTAAAAGCGGTCCAAAAATAAGAAAGGGCGGAGTCTGTAATTGAGACCCCGCCCTTTCCTTTGCCCGGCCGAAGGGGCCCTAGGCTGGTTTGTGGGCTACTACTTTGTAGCCGGCGGTGTTGGTGGGTGGGCGCTCGGGGTGCTTGTCCATGTAGTCCACCTGCTCGCTGGTGAACTCGATGTCCTTGAACCCGGCGCGGACCAGACGGTCACGGTAGACGTCCACGTGCTCGGCGCCCGCGGTGCAGGACACCCAGTCCTCGGGCGAGGAAACGCTGGGGCCGTCGGTGGTCAGGGCCATGACGTCCGACAGGTGGATGCGTCCGCCGGGAGACAACACACGGAAGCTCTCGGTGAACACGGCGTCCTTGTCCGGGGACAGGCACACCACGCAGTTGGAGATGATCACGTCGACGGTGGAGTCAGGGATGGGCATCTTCTCCATCTCGCCCTGCACGAAGTCAACGTTGGTGATGCCAAGCTTGGCTTTGTTGGCGCGGGCCAGTTCCAGCATGGACGGAGTCATGTCCAGGCCGGTCACCTTGCCGGTTTCGCCGACCTGCTGCGAGGCCAGGAAGCAGTCGATACCGCCGCCTGAACCCAGGTCCAGCACCCGTTCGCCGGGTTGCAGTCCGGCCAGTGCCGTCGGGTTGCCGCAGCCGGCCGACGCCGCGATGGACTCGGCGGGTAGGCCGGCCAGTTGTCCTTCGTTGTAGAGCAGCATGGCGTGGTCGAGATCCTCAACGCCGCAGCAGGCGCCGTCAGTAGAGCAGCCGCAGCCGTCGCCCTCTGTATGGTTGAGTTCGACCGGAGTCAGGTTGATCACCCGCTCCGCCCTTGCGCCGTAGCGCTCTTTTACCAGTTCTTTTATCTGGTCTTGTTCAGTGGACATCTTATAGTCCTCCCCTGATGTGTTTTGGTTGCCAGGTATCTATTTGCCCTTTGGCAGGGCCTGTTCTACGCAGTCTTTTATTTATCTTGCTTGAGTAGCGCCTGTTCTACACAGTCTTCGACGGTCGGGATCATTCGCTGCCAGACTCTTGCGGCGGCCTTGAAGGCCTCCTCGCCTGAGTCCGTTAGCCAGCACACACGGCGTTGGCGTCCCTGGTGCTCTTCCATGCGGCAGTCAACGTAACCCCCTTCCTGTAGTTCCTTCATGGTGGAGTACACCATGGCCTCGGTTGGTTCGCAGCAGCCTTGGCAGGCTTCCTTGATGGCCTGGTTGATGCCGTAGCCGTGGACCGGGCCCTTGGCCAGTTGGGCCAGGAGTAGGAACCGGCACAAACTGCGCTTCACCAGGTTCTCCCAGTAGGCCCCCGTCTGCATAACCGTTTGCTTGGATTCCGAGTTTCCGGGTTCTAATTTGATGGTGGTCATTTTACTCTTTAATACGCTCTCGAATACGCTCTCGAGATTTGCCGGCGGCTAAGATACTAATTCAGGAATACTAAATCTGCTGTAATACTATAGCTTGTTGAGTATATTATGGCAACGCGCGGCGATTGTCAACAGTTGGGGCAATTCTGAAGCTAGATTGTGATAGAATCTGGCCTCTCAGGTATCTGGATGAGCTGTCAAGAAGGGTACACATGAAGATCACCAAGACACAGGTACAGGTACTGCACGCTCCGGCCGACGAGGCTCTGGTTGATGTGCAGCCCAAGTCCGGAGGCATGCGCGCCTTCGTGACCATTAAGATGCAGACCGACGAAGGTATCGAGGGCATCGGCCTGACCTTCGCCCCCGCCATGGGGTTGAGTCCCATGGCCCCTGCATTGGCGTCGGCGGTGGAAGCTCTGTGCGAACTGACCGAAGGCCAGGACCCCATGGAGATCGAGGCTGTGATGCAAGGTCTGAAGGAGAAGACCACCGGCTCCGGGCCCGGCGGCATCCTGACCCTGGCTATGGCCGCGGTGGATATGGCGCTCTGGGACATCAAAGGCAAGGCGCTTAACCAGTCGGTGTGCTCCCTTTTGGGCGGCTACCGCAAGCGGGTGCCCACCTACGCCAGCGGCGCGCTGATGCGTCCCATGAACCTGGAGCAACTGGCCGAGATCGGCCCCGCGCTGGTCCAAAAGGGCTTCAAGCAGATGAAGTCGCAGATGGGCGCTGAGGACACTCCGGCCAAAGAGGTCATGCGCATGCGGACCCTGCGGGAGGCCGTTGGCGACGATATCGACATCATGTGCGACATCAACCAGCTTTGGGACGTGAACCAGGCCATTACAATTGGAAGTAGAGTGGAGGAGTACAACCTGTTCTGGCTGGAAGATGTGGTGGCCCATGACGACTACCAGGGGATGGCTCGGGTGGCCGACTCGCTGAACACACCCCTGGCGGCGGGCGAGTACGTATACGGCATCAACCCCTTCCGGCAACTCATTGAGAACCGGTCCATAGACATTGTCATGATCGACCTGCTGCGGGTGGGCGGTATCACTGAATGGCGCAAGGTCGCCGGCATGGCCGAGGCGTTCAACCTGCCGGTGGTCAGTCACCTGGTCCCCGAGATACACATCCAGCTCATGGGTGCCATCCCCAACGGCCTGACCGTTGAGTACATGCCCTGGACGCTGAGGCTGTTCGAGGAGACTCCCAAGTTTGTGGACGGGTGCCTGGAGGTTCCCGACAAGCCCGGCCTGGGCCTGAAGTTCAGCGAAGACGCGCTGAAACAGTATGCGGTTTAAAGCTTTCAGCGCTCAGCTGTCAGCTTTTGGAATACAGTCTCCACTTGGAATCGACAAATGGTGATCTGGGAATACTAAAATCTGAATAGAGGTTAAAAAAGCTGACTGCTGAAGGCTGATAGCTGATGACCTCCGAAGGAGAAACAATGGTTGCACAGATTCGCACGTACACGATCAACAAAGGGATGATGGACTCTTGGTTGGAGCTTTTCGACAAGGAAATCCGCCCGGTCCACGAGAGCCTGGAAATTCCCATCGTGGCCACTTATGTCAGCGCTGACCGCACGGATTTTGTCTGGGTGCGGACGTTCAAAACCGCCGAGGAAATTCCAGCCAAAGAAGAGGCTTACTTCGCGTCTCCGGGACGGAAGGCCCTGGGCGACAAACCTACCAGCCACATCGCGCGGATGGACGTGAAGTTGGTGGAAGAAGTGCTGGAGACCGCGAAAGCGGCGTAGATAGCTATCAGCTATCGGCAGTCAGCCTTCAGCCACGAGGCATCGGAGGTTGATTCAATCTGAATCGTACGGTAAATGTGAACGTCTAACTACTGGTGGTGCCAGTGGAGAAGCCGACGGCCGAATGCCGTCAGCTAATTTGAGGAGAGATAAAAACCATGGACCAAATGCGTAGCTACACGATCAATAAGGGAATGATGGACTCTTGGATCAAATTGTTCGAGTCCGGAATCAAGCCGGCCCACGAGGCCGTGGGCATGCCTGTGGTGGCCACTTGGGTCAACGCCGACCACAACCAGTTCATCTGGGTCCGTCGGTTCCCTGATGGCGCCGACGTCCCCGCCAAAGAATCTGAGTTCCGCGAGTCGGAGGGCTTCAAGTCCCTGGGAACCCAGCCTGGCGACCATATTGCCAAGATGGACGTTCAGAACCTGGAACAAGGGAAGTTGGCGGCCTAGTAGCTGTCAGCAGTCAGGCATCAGCGGTCGGCTTTTTCCTGACCGCTGATTGTCCTGATTAATTGGGACCTGCGGCTTCCTTTCTCATCAGGATGTGGACTATGTCCGCTTCCAGGAATTCTTCTCCGCGCTCGGTGTAGCCGTGGGCCGCGTAGAAATCTTTGACGTAGACCTGGGCGTTTAGGATGTAGGTGGTCACGCCCTGGGCGGTGGCCTCGTCTTCCAGGAACTGCAGCAGGCGGCCCCCGATCCCCTGGCGCCTGTATTCCATGTCCACGGCCATACGGCCGATGCGCGCCGCGCTGTCTTCATCGCGGTAGAACACTCTGCCGGTGGCCACTACCTGCCCGCCTTGAAGAACGATGGCGTGGGTGGCGGTGGCGTCAACCTCGTCCAGCTCCTCTTCCATGGGCACCTGTTGTTCGCCCACAAACACCCGGAACCGCACGCCCAACGCACCCTCCATCTCGGCCTCAGTCTCCACTAGTTTAATTTTTAGTGTATCAGCCATCAGCGATCATCTTTCAGTCTTTGTATGTTAATCAAAAATCGCATTACTCCCCACCCCCTACCGGTGAATTACCTTCACGCCGTTGGTCCGCCCTCCCCATAATAAAACAAAGCCCCCCTGGATAAGGGAGCTTTGTCTGTGCACCACATAAAAGCTGACGGCTGACCACTGAAAGCTTACGCGTACATTATGACGCCGCGGCCGACTTCCCCGTTGTCCATGTCGCCGTAGGCCTCGTTGATCTGGTCTAGGGAGTAGTGGCGGACCACCAGGTCGTCCAGGTTGAGCTTGCCGGCTAGGTACATGTCCAGCAGCTTGGGCATGTCGACGCTGGCGTGGGTGGAGCCGTAGTAGGTGCCGCGCATGGTCTTCTCGTTTCGGACCATGTCCACTGCGTTGATGCCGGCCTCAGCGCCCACGGGGGCAATGCCCACGATGGTCACGACGCCCTTCTTGCCGGCCATGTCGTAGGCAGCTTTGGTGGTGTCGGCCGAGCCGAAGACCTCGAAGGTGTAGTCGGCGCCCTTGCCGTCTGTTAATTCCCTGACTTGGGCTACCGGGTCCCGATCCGAGGCGTTGACCGTGTGGGTCGCGCCGAACTTCATGGCGAACTCTAGTTGGGCCTCGCCGATGTCCACGGCGATGATCTTGCTGGCGTTGACCAGGGCGGCGCCCATGATGACGTTCAGGCCGACGCCGCCGCAGCCGATGACGGCCACGGTGCTGCCGGGCTGGACGTTGGCGCTGGATGTGACTGCGCCGACGCCGGTGGGGACGCAGCAGCCGATGAGGGCGGCCTTGTCCATGCCGATGTTGCCGTGGATGGGCACGACGCCGGTCTCGGGGACGACTGCGTGCTCGGCGAAGCAGGCCGTCTTGCCCATGTGGTGGATGCGCTGGTCGCCCTTGTGCAGGCGGGTGGTGCCGTCGTACATGTTGGGGCCGGTGGCGCCGTGGTTGTCGCACAGGTGGGAATTGCCGGTGATGCAGCTCTTACAGCGCCCGCATGACGGGACGAACGAGAGGAACACCTGGTCTCCGGGCTTGACCGACGTTACACCGGGGCCGACGGCCTCGACCGTGCCCGCGCCTTCGTGCCCCAGGACTACGGGCAGGGCGATGGGAGCGTCGCCGTGCATGAAATGGCGGTCGCTGCGGCAGATGCCCGCTGCGCCGACCTTGACCAGGACCTCCCCGGCTTGCGGGTCGTCCAGCTCTACGTCTTCAATAACCAACTGGGAACCAACTTCGTACAAAACGGCGGCCTTAACCATGGGAAAGCGCCTCCTCAGCGTCGTAATCTTCTCATCGTGAGAGCGGGGGTATCATCTCGGAAGGGTGGGGGTGGTGTCAAATGGGGGTGTGAGATTCACAGCCGGATACTATTGTCGAGGATATAAGGGGTGGCGAATCGGGGATTGCTGTGTTTAGGTTGGTTTGCCAGCCTGAACGCACAAGAATATAGAGGTCCAATATAAAGCTGCACCCGGGTCAAAAGATGCGGGATGCCAATATTGTTCTATATTGCCAGCTAGGGGCCGATTGAAGCTAAACCTGTTCGGGAGTGTTGTCCGATGTTACGAGGTGTGCGACCAAAATGTGGCCATTTTTAGAGGTCACGCAACTTTGTGGATGATCTCCGAGGCCCTGGCGATGGCGCCATCGGTTGCCACCCGGACACCCTGCGACGACGGTCTTACCAGTTCAATTACCTTATACGTGCGCTTTGATGTCATGGCGGTCCTCCTAATCGTTTTGTGGATGCTCCATCGGAAACTCAAAATGGGAGCATCGGTCACCAAGCAGCCAAACGTGGGCTGTGCGCCCGTTTCACCCTACGCTACGCCGCCGCGGTAATGAGATGTAGAGTCCCTTGGCCCTTTCCCTCCGGCCATTCAGCATCTGACGACGCCGGAGATTGGGCGTCCATACACGATCTCTTCGGTGCAAACCCGCGTCACCCAGCCCGACATCCAGGCTGAGTGGCGGCCTCCTCCGCCGGCTACTATTACCACTATGTCGTCGGGAGAGGCGCAGATGGGGACCAGCGTTTCCGGATTAGCCTGGTCGATCCAGTTGGGCCAGACCCGGTTGCCGTAGTGGGCTATGTCTTTCAGTTGGTGGACAGGCATGCGAGCGTTGGCGTAGATGTACTCCCGCACGTCGGCCTTGGACAGGCCCGAGTTGGCGATTTCGGTGGCGTGCTCGGGGCAGAGGACCAGGATGATCTGGGAGCGCGTGCCCAGGTGGTAGTAGCCGGGGATGCCCACGCCGCGCATGTTGCCCGTTATCGTCCTCAGGACCTCGATGCCCGTGCCCACGGTGCTCTCCATGACGTTGTAGACGCCCAGGATGGCGGCGATGGTCACCGTGCTAGCAGTCGGGTCGTAGCCCAGCTCCACGTGCCGGGGTTCCCAAGGGCTTAAGTCCTCGTTCTCGCTGAAGCAGAAGCTGTAGCGGAAGGGAGTCGACAGCGTGGCCTTGTCCATGTCGCCGGGGATTAGCCCGCCCAGGTTCCGGATTGCTAGGCGCAGCGCCCGGCCGATGGCGGCGTTGGCGCGGTATCCGGGACCGAAGCAGGCGGCGTCGCCGTTGATGTTCAGTTCCTTGGCGATGGGTCCGTTGACGATCAACACCTGGGCCGCGCCGCCGGTGGTGACGGCATTGCCCGCAAGGTTGAACTCATCCCGCAGGGCCGCCTTCAAGGCCGCCACGACCACGGGGAAGTGCTCGGGTAGGCAGCCGGCCATCACGGCGTTGACTGCCAGCTTCTCTAGAGTGACGTTGGAATTGCCGGGTTGGATGCGGCCCAGGGAATCGGAGGGCTCGCCGCCGTAACCGGAGAGCATCTCGCGGACCAGAGGCTCGGTGGGGGCGACCACGGGCAGGCCGTCGGTCCAGCCCTGCTCCCATAGGTAGTCTTGGATGGCGCGGAGTGAGTCCTTGATTCGGACGCGGCTGGATTGGAGTTGGTCGGCCATTTTTGTTATTGCCCCGCTTTTTAGGGTTGGTGTGGGGGCGGGTTAAAATCCGCGCCTAAGGGCGATGGCCGGTTGGCGCAGTGGATTCTGGCTTCCCCGGAATGAAGGAGGGTGGGCTATCCCATTTTCTCGAGGGGCGCGAAGCTGAGTAGCAGCCGTTTTACGCCTACGCCTCCCTCGAACTCGATGGTGACTTCGGTGTCGGAGACCGTTACGTCTATGCCGGTGACGACTCCCTCGCCGAACGAGGAGTGGCGAACCGAGTCGCCGGTCTGGAGGGTGGGTCGGGCCGTGGCGGGGTCGCCTCGGTTGATGATTGGAGTGGGCACCTGCCAGTCACTCCAGGACGGCCGTTTGCGCTTGAGGTCGCCCGGTTTGTCGAAGGAATCGCCGTCTGAACCGGGGCCCGAAGTGATTAGCTCGACGGGGATGTCACGTAGGAACCGGGAGGCTTCGCCGGGCCGGGTGGCGCCGAAGATCGATCGGCGGAAGGCGCGGGTCAGGTAGAGCCTTTTCTCGGCGCGGGTCATGCCCACGTAGCAGAGTCTTCGCTCTTCCTCTAGCTGGTCCTCCGATTCCAGGGACCGGCTGTGGGGCAGCAGGCCCTCCTCCATGCCCACCATGAACACCACCGGGAACTCCAGCCCCTTGGCCTGGTGCAGGGTGATCAGTGTGATGGAGTCTTCAGCGCCCTCGTAGTTATCCACGTCCGCCACCAGCGACAGGCGTTCCAGCAGGGTGGCCAGTCCGTCGGGCGGGGTCTCGGCGTTGAACTCCTGGGCGGTGTTCCGCAGCTCCATGATGTTTTCCCAGCGTTCCTGAGGATTGTCGTCGCTCTCTTGGATGTGGGTACGGAACCTGGTGTCCTCCAGCACGCGGTCGACCAAGTCCACCACCGGGACCGTTTTGCTGAGCTCGATCAGCTTCTCCATCATCACCGCGAAGTCGGCGATGGACGTTGCGGCGCGAGCGGTGATGGCCACGGGACACTTCTCGTCGGCCAACCGGGCGGCGGCAACTTCCTGCATGGCCGCGAAAAGGGTAGAACCCCTTCCTCTAGCCCAGTCGCCCAGTTGCTGCATCGATTTGGCGCCGACGCCCCTAGCCGGCACGTTGATCACCCGGCCCAGGTTCACATCGTCGCTGGGGTTGTGGACCATGTGCAGGTAGGCCATCAGGTCCTTGACCTCGCGCCGTTTGTAGAAGCGGATGCCGCCCACCAGGCGGTACCGCGTGCCCTGGTGCAGGCAGGCCTCCTCGAGCGCGCGGGACTGGGCGTTGATGCGGTACATGACGGCGCAGTCGCCCGGCTTGTACCCGTCTTCGCGCACCAGCCGTTTGGCCTCGGTGATTACGAACGACGCTTCATCTCCCTCGTCATACGCCTCCCGCACTTGCACCAAGTCGCCCTTGGAATTGTCGGTGAACAGGTCTTTTTGGATGCGCTGGCCGTTGATGGAAATGAGGTTCTTGGCGGCGTCCAGGATGGTGGCGGTGGATCGGTAATTCTGGTCCAGGGCGATGGTCTTGGCCTTGGGATAGTCCTGCTGGAAGCTGAGTATGTTGCGGATGTCGGCGCTACGCCAGGAGTAGATCGACTGGTCGGGGTCGCCAACCACGCAGACGTTCTGGTGAGTCTCGCCCAGGAACCGGGCCAGTTGATACTGGGTGATGTTGGTGTCTTGGAACTCGTCCACCATGATGTATTGGTAGCGGTCGTTGTACTTCTTTCGGACCTCGGGGAACTCCCGCAAGAGTTGCACCGACTTCATCAACAGGTCGTCGAAGTCCAAGGCGTTGTTGCGGGTCAGGATCTCCTCATAGTGGTGATAGACCCGCGCGCAGGTCTCCTCGAAATAGTTGTCCACCGCGTTCTTGGCCATGGTCTGGGAATCCCACATCATGTTCTTGGCGTTGGAGATGGTGCTGAGAACGGCGCGGGGCGGGTTCCGCTTGGGGTCGATGTCGGCCAGCTCCATGGATTGCTTGATGATGGTGGCTTGATCGTCGGCGTCGTAGATCGAGTAGTTGGAGTCCAAGCCCAGGTGATGCCCATCGATGCGCAATAGGCGAGCACAGAACGAGTGGAACGTGCCCACGGTCAGGGAGTCGCTGCGGGAGCCCACCAGGCGGTCAAGCCGTTCCCGCATCTCCTTGGCGGCCTTGTTGGTGAAGGTCATGGCCAGAATGTTGTACGGACTGACGCCGTATTCGCGAACCAGGTAGGCGATGCGGTGGGTGATGACCCGGGTCTTGCCGCTGCCGGGCCCGGCCACGATGAGCAGAGGCCCGTCGACAGTCTCGACAGCGTCCTGTTGCGCGGGGTTGAGTCCTTCCAGTAATCCTGAGCCTGTAGCCATGGGCCGATTATAGCATGACATAAGGTGGATTTAGGCTCAAAATCAGGCTATTTGCTGAAATGGAGATACGGCCGGCGACTTACATGGTCCGGCCGGCCTGCTCTAGAAACGGAACTATTTCAGGGCGGTGACGACCTCTTCCAGGTTGGAGATGGTACTGAGGAAAGGCAGCGCGGTGCTCAATGATGCGTCGTGAGCCTCCTGGTTAACCGAGGCGCAGCAATCTCCGACAATGATCGTGTCATAGCCCATGTCGCAAGCCTGACGGGCGGTCCCCTCGACCACGAAATTGGTGGCGACCCCGGCCAATATCAGGGTGCCGATGCGGCCGGTGCGGAGAATCTGGTCTAAGTCGGAGGCGGTGAAGGCGGAGACTCCGCGCTTGCTCACCACGGCCTCGTTGGCCAGAGGGGAAACCCGGTCGTGGATCTGGGCGCCCCAGGTGCCTTCCACCAGGGCGTTTGTGCCGTGAAGTCCCTGGAACAACCCGCCATTGGCCGGCCGCTCGGGGTATCCGGCCCGGAACTTAACCGAGGCGTAAATCACAGTTATGCCGGCGCCCCGGGCCGCCACCAGTAGCTGAGCAGTCTTATCCAGGACATCGTTGTCAGCCACCATCTGGGCGAAGCCGAAATCCTTGAACGCACCCTCGGGATGGACGATGTCGTTCTCGTAATCCATAGCCAAAAGGGCCGTGTGCCGCTTGTCTATCTCTAAAGCCATGTCAGCCTCCCATATCCATTGAAAAAAATTCCAACAAACTAAAACCGGACCATTACGGAACATTATAACCTGGTGTTTTAGACATGGGGCCAGTCTGATTTTCTACTTGACAGAGTTGAACAACTTGTTGAAAAGGGACAAAATCTCCTTGAGGGCAAAGTAGCTGTCAGATTGGAGTTCTTATTTTGGAATCGATCGGATTGATCTGTTCGGTCTGCCACAAAGAGAATGAACCGGCATCCCAAATGTGCAACAGGTGCGGAGCCGAAATAGACCGTGACCTGCCGTCACTGCTGATCTTGGAATCGTTGTTCACCCGCGACTTGATCTGGGGAATAAACGCCGGCGGTTTGATCCTGCCGCTGGGATTGTTGTCTGGTGGGTTCTTGGCGGCCGGCCTCATCTGGGCCGACCAGGGTTTCTACAGCTCCTGGGGCTTGGGAGCCTTTGCATTGCTGGCGCTGGGCATGGTCGCAACCCTGGCAATACTCCCGATGTCCCGAAGGGTCAAATCGATGTTGTTCGGTGTTGGGATCATAACCAAATTCGGTTTGCTGGCGACGGTAGCCGGAGTCTTGTCCCTGGGGTTTTATCTCTCTAACTAACTCCATCTGACTCCCGTGGGGATCGGTCAAAGATTGACGGCAGGGCGGCCGCTCTCAAGGTTTGAGCCGGCGTTCATATGACGGCCTTGGTTCCCGGTGATATAATCATCTACCGTTTGCGCAGTCGGCCAATCACGCCTCCCAGGCAGGTACCATCGAGCGTGCTGAAACGCAGCAAACACCGGTGGCTTGAGCAAGGACGGAAACCGTCTCTATCGGACTGAAATTCCCCTCATCGAACAGGTATTCCCTGAGGCTTGGACTTTTCAACAGGGGACGATCAGGTTAACGGCCCGGTCAGAGACACATAACGCTGCCCATGCTATCGCAAGGCAGACAGATAGGACGAGAAGACCGATGCAGAGATATACGCCCCAGAACCTGAGGACCCCCGGCCCCACGCCTATTCCCGACGATATTGTCGAAGCCATGACCAACCCAATGATCAACCACCGGGGCCCGGAGTTCGACACCCTGATCAACAAGGCTACCGAGCAATTGAAGCAGGTGTTCATGACCAAGAACGACCTGTTTATCCTGACCGCGTCCGGTACCGGTTCACTGGAGGCGGCCATCGTTAATACACTGTCTCCCGGAGACCGTGTCATCGCCGCCACCGCGGGGGCGTTTGGCGATCGGTTCGTGGACATGGTCGAGGCTTACGGCGCCGACGTGAAGCGCATGGACTTCGAGTGGGGCGGTCCCATGGACCCGGGCGCGATACGCAAGGCGCTACAGGCCGAACCGAACATCAAAGCGGTGTTGGTCACCCACAACGAAACATCCACGGGCGTGACCCATCCGGTGGAAGAGATCGCCAAGGTCGTGAAGGGTGAGTTCGACAAGTTGCTGCTAGTCGACGCCGTGTCCAGCCTGGGCTGCATCCCCCTTCCGGTGGACGCCTGGGACTGCGACATGGTCGGTACCGCCTCTCAGAAAGGGTTCATGATCCCGCCTGGCCTATCTTTCATCAGTGTTAGCGAGCGCGCCTGGGAAGCCCAGCAGACCGCCAGCATGCCCCGGTTCTACTTCGACCTGGCCATGGCCAAGGATTACCTCGCCACCGGGCAGACTCCATTCACTCCTAATCTGTCGGCAATGTACGGACTCAGCCGGGCCCTGGACATCCTATTGGAAGAGGGGATGGAGAACGTGTTCGGACGGCACGCCACCATCGCCCAGTACACGCGTGACAGCGCACGTGAGTTGGGATTGGAGTTGCTGGTTGCCAACGAGCAGTACGCCTCCAACACGGTGACCGCCATCAAGGTGCCTGAGGGCGTGGACCAGAAAGCGCTAATGGGCAAGATGCGAACCGAGCACAACGTGGTGCTGGCTGGCGGGCAGGGCCGGATGAGCGCCGGCATCTTCCGCATTGGCCACTTGGGGGACGTCGCAAAAGATGACATCATCGAAGTGATGGACGCTCTGAAAATAGTTCTGCCCCAAGTGGGGTTCAAGGACTAGGGTTCCGCCCGCCTTAGACGCATCGATCAATTAAGAACAACTATTCTGGGCTGAAGTGGGGTTCATTCCGTACGAATAAGGCCGCTCCGGTGGGACAATTGTTTCAAATAAAGATTCTTGCCGGGGTAGCGTGATCATCGCTCCGGCTTTATGTTACCCGGCTTCATATTATCCGGCTAACGGTGGGAGGTGCCGATAGTGGCTATTTCTCAGCTCGAACAAGCGATGGCAAACCTGAGGTTGAGCCTCGCTGAGATACGCGCAAAAGAAGACCACCTGGACGCCCTGATCAACCAGTTCCAGACCCAACTGCGCCGGCTGCCCCGCCAGGTGGTCTATGGCCAGGCATCCCTAGACCTGTCATTGGCCGCCATGGGCGAGATCGAAGAACGGCTTGACGACGCCGTGGTCACTCGCCGCAGGTTGCTGGCGATCAAAGACACGGCCACCCAGGAACTTGAAGCCCTGCAGTTACTGAAACGAGTTGACGAGGCTCGCTCCAAGGTGGCTGGGCTGAAGAACAGCGCAACTCCGGGTGAAGGCATTGAAACTGAGATTCGTCAATTGGAAGCTTTCATCGCCGCCAATAGCCGTCAGGCAGAGCAGGCCATCACCGACCGGTTTAGAGAGCGCACCAACGGGGATCGGACGCTTAGTTAGAGAATCTGTGACAGAAAAATTTATGAATTTGCTTAGAGTCCTCTCTAAAGTTCCCCTTCCAGCCTGTTGATCACCAACCCAGTGGGAAGCTTGGGGAAGAAGAAAGTGGACTTTCGAGGCAGCCGCTGACCGCCGCCGACGATGCTCTCAAAGGCGTCCAACGGGAAGGGTTTCAGCAGGAAGACCATCTGTAGCTCTCCACTCTCGGCCTGACCCACCGCTTCCTCGTGGTCGTGCATGAAATCCAGGTGCTCTAGGGTGGCATCGCCCAGTTCGGGCCGCAGCACCTGTTCCTCAAGTACCCAGGCCTCTGACGCGGCAAGTGAACCCCAACTTGGGTCAACCGCCGAGTCTTTCAGCGTCAGCATCTTGGCGCCGCCGTTATCAATAGAGGCAAGCAGCCGCCGGTCGGCGCCCAGCCGGTCTACCTGTTCTATCAGCGCGTCAGAATCTCCGGTCAGGGGCTCCGAGTCGAATAGCTGGTCCAACTTGGCTTTGATGTTCGTCAGCTTGTCCGCCGGGACATCGTTCAGCGTGCGGTGGTAACCCAGAACGACCAACCCTGGGTCGTCAAAAGAAATGAGCGTCATCATCACGAAGTTATGGGCCAGGTTGGCTGATCTGTTGTTGAGGTCCTCGGCGTGGCGGTCCAGTTGGTACTGCCGGGCAGCCTCATAGCGGTGGTGGCCGTCGGCAAGATAGATCGGCCGGGTGGCGAAGAACTCGCCGATCTGTTTCTGAACAGCGGGGTCGGCGATGCGCCATAGAGTGGTGGCGCTGCCCGAGTCGTCTTTGGCGTCGAACTCGGGAGTGCCGCTCATCACCTGCTTGTAAAGCTGATCCAGAACGCCATCGGCATCGCGGTAGATCGACATTATTGGGCTGATGTTGGCCGAGAGTGACTCCATCAGCCAGACCCGGTCTTGGATGGCCGGTGCCTGAGTAAACTCGTGGGGCAGCACCTGGCGCGTCTCGTAGTCCTCCAGGCCCACCGAGGCGATGAGTCCCACCCGGACCATGTTCTTGCCGCCCATGAGGAAGCTGTGGCGCATCAGGTAGTAGCTGGGATCAGTATCCTGGCGCAGCACGCCGTCGGCTCTCCAACGGTCGAACAGGTCGGAAGTCGTTGCGTACTGGGCCTTGGCCGAGGTGTTCCAGTCCAGACCCTCGCCTGCCTCGAGATGGATGACGTTGTACTGGTTCCGGCCCTTGAGTTCTTCCTGCTCTTCCGCGTTGATCATGTCGTAGGGCGGGCACAGCACGGAGGCCATGTCTCCCACTGTATTCTGGTCGTATCTCCAACCTCTGAAGGGGCTTACCGCTGTCATTCAAACACCTGCATTCTTCTAAGGTTATCTAGCCTCGATTATAGGTGAACCCCCACGGCCAGTCCACAGCCGAAACGAAGGGACACGGTCCACGAAGGCCGGCGCCGTTCTTGTGATATACTCGGTGCTTGCTCAGGCACGGATAAAGATTCGAGATTATCAAGTAAACTCCCGCAAAGTCCCGATAAAGGCAGGTAGAGCCCATGGCTGGCCCAATCACCCATGTAGACGGCGGCACCATAACCAACGCCCAAGGCTTTAAAGCCGGGGGCACCTACGTGGGCATCAAGACTTACTCTGAAGACAAGATGGATATGGGGTTGCTGTTGTCCGACACCCCATGCGCCGTGGCCGGTGTGTTCACCAAGAGCAGCCTGGTCTCCCCGTCTGTGACTGTGAACCGCGAGACCCTTGCGGCCGGCGGTTCTGTGAGGGGCTTGGTGGTCAACTCGGGCATCGCAAACGCTGGTGTGGGTGAGCAGGGTTACATCGACGCCAAAGAGATGGCCGCCGTGGCAGCCGCCGGACTGGGCGTGAAACCTGACGAAGTGCTTGTATTCAGCACTGGCGTCATTGGCGTTGAATTGCCCATGACGCTGATAAAGAAAGGCGTTGACGAGATAAAATTGGTGGACGACGGTGGCAACGCGCTGGCCCGGTCCATGATGACCACCGACACCCGCACCAAGGAAGCGGCCGTGTCGGTCAACGTGGGTGGCTCGGATATCAACATCTGCGGGGTTGCCAAAGGTTCCGGGATGATCCATCCCAATATGGCGACCATGCTCTGCTTCGTGGCCACCGACGCCGCGGTGGAGCAGGACTATCTGCGCTCGATATTGCCCGACATCGCCGACAGCACACTGAACATGCTGGACATCGACGGCGACACCAGCACCAACGACAGCCTGGTGGTCCTGGCCAACGGGGCCGCGGGCAACACTCCCTTGAACGCTGGAAGCGCTGATGCCGGCACCTTTAGAGATGGCCTATATGAGGTCTTGGTCCAGTTGACTCGTCAGTTGGCCCAGGATGGCGAGGGCGCCACAACTTTGATCGTAGCCGAGGTGCAGGGGGCGAAGAACATCGCCGACGCCCGGCTGGTGGCCAAGACGACCACTTCTTCCCTGTTGGTAAAATCGGCGGTATATGGCGCAGACCCCAACTGGGGCCGGCTGATCATGGCGCTGGGACGCAGCGGGGCCGAGATGGTCGAGTCGAAGATAGACCTTTATATCAACGGCGTCTGCATCATGGAATCGGGCCGGCCGGTGCCCTTTGCCCGGGACTCCGTGGTTGCTCTGATGCGCGGCGACGTGGTTACTTTCGGAGTGAATTTAAATCTTTCGGACGGTCAGGCCACCGCTTGGGGCTGCGATCTCACCGAAGAATACGTGGTCATCAACAGTGCCTACACCACCTAGACTGTCCGTAATCACAAGCATCGGTATGAGCCCCTGCTCGCGTACACGTTTGCGTCCGATTTCCTGTTAGACATTCGGGCGTGGGACGGCCGCACCTCTGTTGAAAAACAAGACAGGGCGAACGGCAGTCTGATAGCATCTCCGGCGGCTTTCATGGTCTCCCTTCGGCAGCCGATTCCACACCCATTCGACCCTATCTTGATCTGAGTTTTTTGGTATGGAGAGAGAATTGGCGGGCCAACCGACTTCGGGCCACCCAATAGTGGTAAAGATCGGCGGCAGCACCCTTGGTAGTCACGACACCAGCCTCAGGGACCTGGTCCAGCTGCAGGAAGAAGGGCGTGAAGTGGTGGTGGTCCACGGCGGCGGCAACGTGATATCCCAATGGATGCAGCGTCAAGGTCTGGCGCCCCAGTTCGTGGGTGGCCTGCGGGTTACCGACGCGCCCAGCCTCGAGATAGTGGTCGCCGTTCTCACCGGGCTGATCAACAAGGAACTGGTGTCATCGATGCACGAGTTCGGAGGCCGGTCGGTAGGTCTAAGTGGTATCGACGCTTGTATGATCGAAGCCAAGATCGGCAACCCCGAGCTGGGGTTCGTCGGCGAGGTGACTGCGGTCAATGTCGAGCTGATTCGGTCATTGCTGGACAGCGGCTACATACCGATGATCGCGCCTCTCGGCGTCCACGTGCACGACGGCTCCGAGAACGCGGGCAGCCCCCTGAACATCAACGGCGACACCGTGGCTGGCGAGCTGGCCCATGCCCTGGAAGCCGAGCAGCTGGTCTTCCTGACTGATGTTGGCGGCGTTATGGATGGCGGTGGCCGCGTCATACCGCGGCTGGACCGGCGCCGGGCCGATATCCTCTTCAACTCCGGTGTGATTCAAGGCGGCATGATCCCCAAGCTGTCCGCCTGCCTGCGCGCCCTGGAACGCTCGCCCCTGGCAAGAATAGTGGACGGCCGCCAGCCTAATGCGCTTCTGGACTGCGTGCGGGGCAACTCCACGGGTACGACCATCATCAGCAGTTTCAGAGGTGGTAGGAGACGCGATAACGAAAACCCGGCGTAGTTCTATACGCCGGGTTTTTACTCCAACAGATTATTCATGAACTTCGATCTGACAAACGACAACGACCAGCCGGAGAGCCCGAACCTACCGGGTGTGTCGGAAGTTGTCCTGCCGCGGGTCCGAAACGGCTGCATAATCGCCGTTGGCCTGCTCTTTGCTTTCTTGATCCTTTGGTGGCTGCGGACGGTCTATACCGACCTGCTGTGGTACGACAAACTGGGCTACCAAAGCGTATTCACCAAGATATTGGTGATGAAGATCTGGCTATTCATCGGTGGTACCGCAGTGACGGCGGCGGCATTGATCGTCAACTTCTGTTTCACGTTCCGGTTCTCCCGGGGCCCTTCCACCCTTCCTGTCACCGATGAGACCATGCGCCTTTTGCGGGCGCTGCTGGTTGCGGCGGTGGTGATCACCGTTCTGACCGCCGCTCCCGTGTTCGGATCGGCTGCCGCGGGTCGGTGGGAGACGTTCCTGCTTTTCCTGAATAAGGTCTCGTTCGGCGTGTCCGATGCAGAGTTCGGCAACGACCTTTCGTTCTTCATCGTAACGCTGCGGATGCTCAATTTCGTCCAGAGCTGGGTCATGGGCATCCTGATCGTATCTCTGGTCATGTCACTGCTCTTGTACGCCGGCATCTATGGGCTGCGGGGTCTAAACTTCCTCTTATCGCCACGGATGCTGAAGCACATCGGCATCTTGGGCGGGCTGCTGATGTTGAGCATTGCCGCCGGGCACGTCCTTTCCACCTATGAATTGGTTGTGTCGCAGGACGGACTGGTGGCCGGGGCCGATTATACCGACATCAACGCCCGCATTCCGGTGCTCTGGCTGATGACCTCCATCGCAGCCCTGGGCGCCGCGGCATTCTTCGTCAGCAATTATTTCGGCGGTCTCCGGTTAATGGCCGGGTCGTTCAGCCTGTGGGTCATCATGGTTCTGCTGGCTAACCTGGCTTTTCCGGCGCTGTTCCAACGCTTCCAAGTGGATCCCAACGAGTTTGAACGGCAGCAGATCTACATCGAGCGGAACATCGAGTCCACCCGGACTGCCTACCAGTTGGACCTGGTCGAAAGGGTCGCCCTGCCGGCGGTCGGCGACATCGATGCTGACGTGATCGCGAGCAACCTGCCGGTCATCGATAACATACGGCTGTGGGACGTGGAACCGCTGCAGGACGCCTATAACCAACTCCAGTTCATGGAGCTTTACTACAACTTCTTGAACATGGACTCAGACCGCTACATCTTGGACGGGCATTTGCGGCAGGTGCTGCTGGCGGCGCGGGAGTTGGACCCAGACAACCTGCCAGCTGACGCCCGCAACTGGGTGAACCGCAGGCTTCAATACACCCACGGCTACGGCGTAGCCATGAGCCCGGCAACCGGGTTCACTCCTGATGAAGGACGCCCCGAATTCTTCATCCAGGACATTCCAATCCGGGGGGAGATTCCGATCGAGCGGCCCGAGTTGTACTATGGCGAGTCTCCTGCGCCCTTCGCCATCGTGAACAGCACCGCCCCGGAGATCGACCCGTCGGGGAGTGATCTGCACTACGACGGCGCCGGAGGCGTGAATCTGGGCTCGACTTTCCGGAGGCTGGCTTACGCCTGGCAATTCGCCGATATCAACATACTGCTTAGCGACCAGATATCGTCTGATACAAGGATCCAGTACCGACGTCAGATCAGCAAGCGGGTCAAAGCGCTGGCGCCGTTCCTGACCATGGACGATGACCCATATCCGGTGGTGGATGGCGCCGGCAAGGTGTGGTGGCTGCAGGACGCATTCACCACCACCGGCCGCTACCCATACTCGACCATCACGGGAGAAGGCTTCAACTACATCCGCAATAGCGTCAAGGCAGTGGTCGACGCCTTCAGCGGTCAGGTATCCATCTATGTCATGGACCCCAACGACCCGCTGCTGCAGATGTACCGCCGCGCCTTCCCGGGCCTGTTCTTGGACTTTGACCAAATGCCTGTGGAGCTCCAGGCACACATCCGCTATCCCAACGGTATCTTCTCGGCCCAGGCCGATATGTACCTGCGCTATCACGTCACCGATGCCCAGGTGTTCTTCAACCAGGCAGAGCAGTGGGCCGTGCCCCACGACACCCGGTTCGGCCAGCGTGGAGTCGAGGTCCATCCCTCGTACCTGATCCTCCAGATGCCGGGCGGCGACAGTGAAGAGTTTGTGTTAATGTTGCCTTTCAGTCCGGCTGGGGATAAAAAGAACCTGGTTGGCTGGTTAACCGCTCGAAATGATGGCGAGCACTACGGCAAGATCAACGCGTTCACCGTTCCCAGCGACCCACAGGTAGACGGGCCAGCGCAGGTGGAGGCCCGCATCGAGAACGACCAGAGCATCTCCCAGCAGTTCACGCTGTGGGACGGGGCCGGGTCTCAGGTGGTCCGAGGCCAGCTACTGGTCATACCGGTGGGCGATGCGATAATCTATGTGGAGCCTTTGTACCTCCAATCAACGGTGCTGGCATTTCCGGAGCTCAAGAAAGTGATCCTGGCCGACGGCAGCAACGTCGTCATGGCGGACAGTGTCGGCGAGGGATTGGCCATGTTGTTGGCCGATAAGGCGGCTCTCGAGAGTGAGCCCGTGGATGGGGGCGGACAGGCAACTTCAGAGACGGAAGACCTGGGGGGCATTGAGGATGCAGTCACCGATCTGGACGAGGCCTTGAAAGAACTCCAAGAGGTCGTAGAACGCCTACGCGAATCTTTAGAAGCGGGTTCGCAATAACCAATAACAAGAATGGGGAAGGAGACCGTCAATGACCAAGAGCAGTGATTGGATCGAGATTGAGAAGAAGTATTACGCCCAGACGGTTCGCCGCCAACCGGTGGTGCTGGTCAAGGGCGAGGGCACCCGTGCTTGGGACGCCGACGGCAAAGAGTATCTAGACTTCGTGGCCGGTTGGGCCGTGAACCAGTTGGGCCATTGCCACCCGGCCGTGACCAAGGCCATCGCCGATCAGGCCGCGACGCTGATGCAGGTCTCCAACCAGTTCTATAGCGTTCCCCAATTGCAGCTTGCTGAGACCCTGGTCGAGAACAGCGCTTTGGACCTGGTGTTCTTCGGCAACAGCGGCGCCGAGGCCAATGAGGGGGCCATGAAGCTGGCCCGCCGCTACGGCAAACTCAACCTCGACGGCGCCTATGAGATCATCACGGCCCTGAACTCGTTCCACGGCCGCACAATGGGCACGTTGGCCGCCACCGGCCAGCCCCATTACCAGGAGAATTTCACTCCCCTACAGCCTGGTTTCGTCCACGTCGATTACAACGACGTCGAGGCCATCATGAACGCCACCACCGACAAGACGGCGGCCGTTATGATCGAGCCGGTGCAGGGCGAGGCAGGCGTGATAATCCCCGCCGACGACTACCTGAAGCGGGTCCGGGCTTGGTGCGACGAGAAAGGAGTCCTGTTGATTCTGGACGAAGTTCAAACTGGCATGGGCCGTCTTGGCAGCCTGTTCGGTTACGAGGAATACGGCATCGAGCCTGACGTCATGACCCTGGCCAAGGGGCTGGGCTTCGGCGTGCCCATCGGCGCGTTCATGTCTAAGAAAGAAAGCATGGCCTTGGTGCC
>Ga0066854_10000042_pt1 | contig 43261 bp, 50 predicted proteins | sample ETNtaG_8_FD_65494 | JGI IMG/M metagenome (GOLD analysis project Ga0066854, IMG submission 65494) | Marine microbial and viral communities from oxygen minimum zone, Eastern Pacific Ocean - ETNP201406SV75 | ecosystem: Environmental > Aquatic > Marine > Oceanic | place: Pacific Ocean: Eastern...
GAACCTTATAAGCCGCTAAGTTATCATGGCAATATATTTTTACCTCGGATCCAGAAAGCCCATCTCTTGACTTCACTACAAAGGCTTTAACCGACTCACCGGTTTTTTCATTTGGCACGCCAATCACCGCAACTTCAACAACACCCGATATTTCAGCAATGATATTTTCGATTTCGGTTGGATAAACGTTAAAGCCAGAGACAAGCACCATATCCTTAATGCGATCAACGATTTTGTAATAACCTTCTTTGGTTAGTATTGCCACATCGCCCGTTTTAAAGAAGCCATCTTCGGTCATCACTTCTGCGTTAGCCTCTGGATTTCGCCAATATCCCTTCATCACTTGTGGACCTCTCGCCCAAAGCTCTCCTGGTTCACCATTCACCACCTCATTTCCCTCGCCATCGCGAAGGGTGATTTCGGTTGAAGGCATAGGAAGGCCAACCGTTTCAGTAAAGTGTCTTACACCCAATGGATTAAGGGTAAGAATTGGTGAAGTCTCGCTTAGCCCATAACCCTCTTTAATATGTTGTCCTGTAAGCTCTAGCCATTTGTCTGAGACAACACGCTGGATGGCGGCACCGCCGCCCCACGCAGCTTTAAGATTATCAAAATCGAGGTCGGCAAAACCCGGCGTATGCAACAAGCCGTTATAAAGCGTATTCACTCCCGAAATAGCACTAAACTTCCATTTTCCAAGCTCTGCAACAAAGCCCGGCATATCCCTCGGATTGGCAATCATTACATTTAAAGCGCCAAATTTAAAGTAGGAGAAGAAATTCACCATTAAGGCGAAGATATGATAAAGCGGCAAAGCGGTAATGACAATCTCCTTACCCTCTTCGGTAATACCACTAGCAATAGAATCATACATCATAATGTTGGACACTAAATTGCCGTGTGAAAGAGCTGCACCCTTTGACAGGCCAGTCGTACCACCGGTGTACTGTAAAAACAATAAATCAGATAAAGTAATTTTCGGCGCTGTAAAGCGAAAATTCGCACCCTCTACTAATACATCATTAAGGGTGATAGTATCTTTGAATCGGTCGTTCACTTCAGGCGAAGGTAATCTGGCATTGGTTGCATCGCCGAGATTGGCAATAACCACATTCTTTATTGACGTTTGATCAATCATCTCCGCCAATGTGTCGGTGACACCGCCGTAAATAATAATCGTGTCTGTATCCGCATCATTCAGTTGGTGGGTTAGCTCACGTGGCGTGTACAGTGGATTCACATTCACCTGCACCAAGCCAGCTCTTAAAATACCTAGCATTACCACCGGAAACGCCATAATATTCGGCGACATCAAAGCAACACGATCGCCTTTTTTAAGCCCTAACTGAGACTGAAGATAAGCAGCGAAGTAACCTGATTTTCGTTCAATTTCTGCATAAGTCAACACTTGGCCAAAACTTGAAAAAGCCGGGCGATCTGCAAATTTAGTAAACGATTGCTCAATCAAATCGACGATAGAGCTGTAAGCCGATTCATCGATGGTTTTTGCAAACGATTGTGGCTGATTGTCTAAAAAATGATGTGCTGTACTCATTAACTCTCTCCAGTTATTTGGATTATTGTTTGGTTATTTTGAACGGGCGCAATTGACGGCGACTGACGAGCTCCAGCTGGTCACCAAAGTGTTTGCTGTCCGGGTGGCTTGATTGACCGTACGAAACGAGCGAGCCGCCTTCTGCGCCCCCAGGTGTGAACTGCACCACCATCACAAAGGTTTCTCCACCTTCATTCTCAATACGATTGGCAGGCAATGCGCCACCTTTAATAAATGGCCTTAGAGTCGGCTTAAGAGGAATAGCAGAGATGATACCCATTGGGTCACCTGGGCCGCCAACCGCTGGAAAACTGTACTTCCCATGGCTCATTGTTAAAGCATCACCCCAGGCTACATTAAGTGCATGACCCTCCTCTGTGAGAATATCAACTGCCTTTTCAAGTATTGTCAGAGCATGCGCCATATCGGCAATCTTTCCTGGTTTTTGTAGCGAGTCCATATAGCGTTTTGGATCAGCTGAAAGGGCTTGGTCGTAACTATCAGAAAATAAAGGCGATGCGTTAGGATCAACAATGCCTAAATTTAACAGCCAATGTAAAAATAAGTAAGCACCTTTGCTGTCAGGATTGGTGTGAGAATCCCATGACGACAAAACTTTTTTGCATGCTTGTAGCACCTGAGAGTGGCCTTCAGTAATAGCATTACACAACTGCGGCACCACTCTAAGCGCCAACTCTACTCGTGTGGAAAATTTTGCAGTAGTAAAGGATTCCAAGTCAAATTGCTCTTGCTCCGTGAGCAAATGAGAGAAGCTCTGACCACGAATATTACTAAACACCGGGCAAAGCCAATCAGGAAAATCTTTCGGCTCAAATGGAGAAGGCAGTGTTGTGAAATGTGGCGAATCATTACAATTTTGCAGCCAGCCAGAATCGGGGTCTTTACATTTGAATAGTTGATCGTAACCGACTTGCCCCTGCGGGATATTATTTGAACGATGGCCATCCAATACCCGCCACCAATCAGCCCAGGAGCCCTTCTCTCGTTGAGGTGCTAGCGTATGCCAACTAAATTGAATGTGACCACTCTGATCTTGTGAATCCCTGCCAGCGTAAATCGTATTAAATAACGGCAGTTGATGATGTTTCAAAGCAACTTGAAAATCAGCCAGACTTTGAGCTCGCATCATATCCAGAAGCTGCCGTAAAAGACAAACATTACCTCTACTTCCAACATTGATTAGCAATAATTTTTCATCTCTAGTAGCAATTACATGAGCGTTATGGGTGCTTGAATAAGCGACCATATGTTGATGAACTTCTTGACCGCCATTTTCTGTACGTACTTTAATTGCTTCGCCATTCAAGCCAAGATTCTGCTTTACGCCATCAAGTTCAAACTGGCCATTATCGGCGCTCAATTCGTAAAAAGTAATACCGCTTTGGGTGTTTACAGTACCGCCATAACCCAAATGCCCATTACAACCCATCATTGGCATAGGCCAACCCAGCATGGCAGCACCCTGAAAACAAAAACCACTGCCGTCCGTGAGCTCAAGACGAGCTTCGCTAAATGTATTCAAATCCACATCCCACTGTGTATGTGGATTAATCGCCAACATAGGATGACCTTCTTTGCTTTTACTCGAGCCAATGGCACAAGCATTTGAGCCGGCACTGGCAAAGTCCTGCCAACTGGGCAATGTCGCACCCTCGCCTTGTATCCAAGTTGTGATCGTAGGTAAACGAAGCATCATTTGAAAGCCAATTAAAATATTCAGAGTATGACCGAGAACTGCTTTGGGTGTTATTTTTACATCCCTCAAGCGAGAATCAAAACGCTCCGGATATTCCTCGCGACACTCGTTTACGCCTGTAGCAAAGGCTGTAATACAAGCCTTAACCTCATCATCTTGATTCGACCAAGCCTCATCTGCTAACTGCGGTATTTGCAGGCTGCGAACCAGTACATCGGATTGCAAAAAATCAACGCCGTCTGGTTGTTTGGTCAGATTGCTTGCGCCAAAGTCGGAATGAGCGCCAACGTACTCAGCGCTTCGTCCCTGACCCCTTAAGTAGGCCAACAACAATAAGTTCGGATTTAAAAATACCTGAGCAAACCCCCAGCCACGACACAAACCCGTTATAGTATCGGCTTGAATAGTTGGCATACCCCACTCATCCCATTGCAATTGATAATGCTGGGTTGTGCGTGGTTGACATTCTGACATTTTTTGTCCTTTCTAGTTTTCAAAATCTACATAATCAGGCACGGGATGCACCTGAAGGATGCCCATTGCCGCTCGATAAAGTATGCTGATTAATACTTTCTCATCGATATAGTTAATACTGACCCTATGTGATGCTCTATTGGCCAGCCAGCCAGACATTAACTGTATAGCTTGACTTACTGCTCGTTCATAATCTGGCGCCTTTACTTCACTGGCAAATGGGCACCCCCATTCAATAATTGCGACCGACAGCTCCTTGGATAGGTCTTGCAAACGATTCCAAACTTGCGGGTTTCCAATAGACACTTCATTAATTGCACGATAAAAACCCTCGTTCATTTCAACCAGCTCAACGTTTCGGCAAATAGCACGGTAAATGATTTCACCGAAATTGGCAGGTGTATTTTTTGTCGTTTCAACAATAGCCGCTCTACATTTTTCTACGTACTGTTCCAATATATAATCAAACAAGGCCTCTTTGCTTTTGAAACGGAAATAAAAACTGCCGGTCGAAGATCCTGACAACTTAACGATATCACTCACTCTGGTGGCTGCATAGCCTTTTTCAGAAAAAATAATAAGTGCCGCTTCGATTATTTTTCTCTCAGCCTCATAACCTCGTTGTTGTTTTGGTGTCTTTCGTTTTTCTGACATGAAATATTTTTTATAATAGAACTAGACTTTTAGTTCTAGTTAGTTTAGACTAAAAAATAAGACACATATCAAGAAAATAAAAAGTAATTACAAAAAAAATAGGGCGCGCTCGCCGATTGCCAACCAATAAAGGCTTGAACTATGACTCAAAATCTATGGAAATTATCGGCAACTGAAACGGCCTGCCGAATTAAAGAAGGCAATATAAGCTGCGAAGCGGTGATGACCTCACACCTTGATCGTCTTGATCAAACAAGAGTCCTGAACGCGGTCACCACTCGCTTCGACGATGACGCATTGCAAGCCGCACGAGATGCTGATAAAGCACTGGCAGAAGGTCACGAAGTGGGTCCATTACACGGCGTACCAATTACTATTAAAGAAAATCATGATCAAGCGGGTCGCGCTACCAGTCATGGAGTACTGGACTTTAAAGATAGAGTTGCCGAAGATGACTCTCCATTGGTACAAAACCTGCTCAATGCGGGCGCCATTCCTTTTGGTCGCACTAATACGCCAGAATTTGCTTGGCGCTTTCATACAGAAAATGAGCTTTTTGGGGCAACATTGAATCCGTGGAATGCGGAACTTTCTCCTGGTGGCTCGAGTGGTGGTGCAGCAAGCTCTGTTGCTGTTGGTGTTGGCTGTATAGCACACGGCAATGATCTTGGCGGCTCTATTCGTGGGCCAGCGTATTGTTGCGGTGTTACTGGCATTCGGCCAACACAAGGACGAACTCCTTTTTACAATGACACCAGTATGACTGAGCGTCCTATTACTATTCAATTGGCATCCGTTCAAGGACCATTAGCTCGCAATGTGGCTGACGCTAAATTAGCCTATGAAGTTATGCTTGGGCATTCAAGTCTTGATACATGGTCGCTACCCAACTTTACCATTAAACGCCCCAAAATTAAAAAAATAGCATTGGTTAAAGATCCTATTTGTCTTGGCATACACCCCGCTGTCAGTGAGGCATTAGATGCTGCAGCTGATGCCTTTACAAAAGCGGGTTATCAAGTAGAAATTGCCACACCGCCTAGCCTAAAAGAAATTAATGAGACTTATATGCGCTTAATGTTCACTGAGATGCATCTTGTGAAAGATGCAATCGTAAACAAATTCGGTTCTGGGCAAGTTAAAAGAGTTCTTAATCATTACATGCAAATCGGAAAACCATTCGATCTTGCTGGTTATGCAGGAGCCCTTTCACGACGCTCGCACTTTCATCGCGAATGGGATCAATTTCAATTGGAATACCCTATCATTCTAGCGCCCATGTTGACCACACCGCCTTATCGAGCTGGCCAGGACATGGAATCTGTTGAGGCTATGGAAGAAATGATTGACGCCGCCTGCTGTATGGCAGCGATGAATTACTTGGACTTGCCAGCGATGAGCGTACCAACCAACGTGCGGGAATTAAATATCCCGATTGGCGTTCAAGTCATTGGCCCGCGATACGGAGAAGATTGTTGCTTTGAGGCCGCCCAAGTGCTTGAAGACGCATTTGGCTGCCCGAGCGATGAGCTACTCAAGGAACAAGCCAGCTAAAATAGTCACCAACAAATCAAAAAACCGCTCATTGCACGACATAAGTATCACACCCCGACATGGAGACAACTCTAGCCTGCCACATGAGATAAGTACATTTAGTTGAGATTTTTAAGCTCCCTTCTTAAAACCTTACCAACATTGGTTTTTGGCAACTCGTTAATAAATTCCACATGTTTTGGCACTTTGTACGCTGTGAGTTTGTCACGGCAGAACGCAATTAACTCTTCTGCTGTAAGACTTTGGCCTTCATGAAGAACTGCAAAAACTTTCACTGCCTCTAAAGATTTTTCACTTTCAACACCAACACACCCGCACTCCATCACTGCAGGATGTTCAGCAACCACGGCTTCCACCTCATTAGGGTACACATTAAAGCCAGAGACAATAATCATGTCTTTCTTGCGATCAACGATAAAGACATGGCCAGTTTCATCAATTGTGGCAATATCACCAGAATTAAACCAACCGCTCTCGTCTACACCAGAGTCTTGGGTTTTCCAATAACCTTGCATAACTTGAGGTCCACGAATACATAGCTCTCCAGCCTCGCCGGTCGGCAACGCTTGACCACTGTCATCTCTAATTTCTACCTCGGTAAAAAGCGCAACTTTACCAATACTGCCGGTAAACTCTGGGCAGTCATACTCCATCGAAGTTACTAGAGGAGATGTTTCTGTCAGGCCGTAAGCTTGCAGTAAAACAGTGCCAGTAACTTCTTTCCATTTTTCTGCAGTCGAAGGAAGTGTTGCCATACCGCCGGACAATGCACTGATGAAATGGCTAAAATCTAATTTGCGAAACTCTTCGTTATTGAGTAAGGCATCAAACAGGGTGTTAACACCCGTCATGACATTAAACTTATGTTTTTTCAACGTCCCAACAAAGGTCTTTAAGTCTCTAGGATTGGTGATTAATACGTTTCTGCCGCCATAATAGAACAAAGCGAATGTATGTGCTGTTAAAGCGAAAATATGATACAAAGGTAACGGGCAAATTACGACGATCTGGCCATTTTTTGATGACTCGAACCACTCAGGATTGAATATATGATACGCCTGGGCTGCGTTAGCCATAAGATTTCGATGGGTGAGTATCGCACCCTTGGAAACGCCTGTTGTGCCGCCGGTGTATTGCAAAAACGCCATGTGATCGATGGGCAAATCAATATCGGCAAAGGTGTCTTGTGAGGCCCCCATAACTTTGCCAAATGCGAGCGTATTGCTTAGGCTAAATTTTGGCACAAGCTTTTTAAGTCTTCTTGCAACAAGATTAATAATCTTGCCTTTAAAACCAAGTAAATCGCCCACAGTTGTAAGAACAACCTTCTCAACACTGGCAAGATCTGCACTTGCAACTACAGCGCCAGCACCCTCCCAGCAAAGCAAAATGCGAGCCTCCGAATCTTTTAGAACATGCTCCAACTCGCGCTTGGTGTAAAGAGGATTGATATTAACAACGGTCATTCCCGCTTTCAGAGCGCCATACACAATGACCGGATAAGCCATCATATTTGGCATCATCACAGCAACCTTGTCACCCACATTGGCATTTTTAGAAAACCATGAAGCAAGGTGATTAGCTCGATCGGAAAGCTGCGAATAACTCATCCCAACATCGTAACTTTCAAAGGCAATGCCATCTTTATGACGCCGACACGCAGTATTAAAAAAATCAACTAAATTGCTATTATTTTGAAAAATTTCTGTTTCTTCAAGACTCTGTGGCACCTCTTTACTCATGCATCCTCCGTGAATGTGATTAATTACGACCCTTCTTTCAGTTTATTTTGAAACATTTCTTTATAGCGATTGTACACCTCTCCGTCCTCTCTGTAAGCGTAACAAGAGTCGACAAATTTTTCTTTAATGTAAGTCAAATTTTCAAGGGTAATTTTCTTGTCTTCCAATGAATCGTTATGCTGTATAGTTTGGAAGGCTAGTGTTGCCGCATAGGAAAGCATATCAGAAATATGACGACAACCTTTTGCGCCGCCTAAGATTTTGATAACTTTTTTATTAAAACCCGGCTTAACAAACTCGCCTTTTAACTTATAGCAATTATCAACAGCTGCAGGACAAATACTATACGGCGAGTCATTGATAACCGCTTCAATATCAACAATTTCATTTTTGCTGGTCATTGTTAAGCGCAACGCCATGTCGTGAAGAGCTTCGCCTGCCGCAATATAGCCCCTATCTCTATTATTAAAAGAATAGGTTTTTTTATCGGTGAGGATAACTTCGATGTCCCAAAGACCGTCTTCTCGATGATAGCCATTTCCAATCAGCCTGCGACGGTGTCTTAGATCTCTTTTAGCGGGTTTACTTAACATGAGTTTCTCCAAAAAAAATAAACAAGCCTACACTTTCTTAAAAATACCGGCAGCGCCCATACCTGTGCCAATGCACATCGAAATCATGCCATATTCAACATTATCTCTTTGCATGGCAGAAACTAAGGTTGCTGTTCTAATAGTGCCGGTTGCACCCAAAGGATGACCTAGGGCAATGGCACCACCCTGTGGATTCACTTTTTCTTTGTCAAGATTAAGCTCGTTGATGACAGCCAGCGCTTGAGCAGCAAAAGCCTCGTTAAGTTCAATCCAACCAATATCATCAATACTAAGTCCAGCTTTCTCAAGTACTTTAGGAATAGCCTTCACCGGACCAATACCCATGATTTCAGCAGGAACGCCAGCAACTGCATAAGCCACAAATTCTGCCTTCGGCGTTAAATTGTATTTCTTTACCGCCTCCTCACTGGCAATCAACACCGCTGCTGCACCATCTGACATTTGCGAACTGGTGGCTGCAGTAACTGAGCCGTCTTGGGCAAAAACCGTCCTTAATTTTGCCAGCGCCTCGACACTGCTGCCGTCCCTAGGGCCTTCGTCTTGTGAGACAACATTGGTCTTTACACTGTACTCCTTAGTCTCTAACGAATAGACAGATTCTGTTGTTGTAATCGGCGCAATTTCATCAGCAAACAAGCCCGCTTCAGTGGCTTTCAGTGCTTTTTCGTGACTCTCCAGAGCAAAAGCATCCTGGTCTTCTCTGGATATATTGTATTTGTCAGCAACTTTTTCAGCTGTCAAGCCCATGCCGAAAGCAATCGCAATATTCTCATCTTCAGTTGTAACTTTTGGGTTAACCGAGGGCTTGAACCCCATCATTGGCACAGTACTCATACTTTCCACACCAGCAGCTATAACAAGCTCGGCCGAGCCGGATTTAACCATCTCTGCGGCGTTAGCAACCGCCTGTAAACCGGAAGCACAGAAACGATTGAGCGTATAAGCAGGTGTTGTGTCTGGCAAGCCTGCAAGAAGTGTCGCAATACGTGCAACATTAAGACCCTGAGGACCTTCTGGCATAGCACAGCCCACAATTACATCGTCAATATTGTTTTTGACTTCATCGCCATTACTCAGCGCTGAGAAAACACTTTGAATAGAGTGAATCAGCAAATCATCGCCTCTGGTTTTCGATAAACTGCCACGCGCTTTGCCAACAGGGGTTCTTTTTGCCTCAATAATATAAGCTTTTGTCATTCTAGTCTCCAATTAATTGCGCAGTGGTTTGTTGTTTCTCAACATAAATTCAATTCGGTCTTGAGTTTTTTCAGTGCCCAAAAGTTTTAAGAAAGCATTACGTTCAAGGTCAAGCATCATTTCTGAATTAACAAGCGCATTCTCTTCCACTTCCGAACCAGTCATCACTCTAGCCACCTCTGTGACACACAACTTGTCATGGTCAGAGATGAAGCCGCCGCCATAAAGGTTAGCAACCTGCGCCATTGCGTTAGCATAGCCGGCCTTACCAACCACTCCAAATGTAGCGTCCCGAGGCGCTTTAAAACCAGACTCCAACATAGCGAGCGCTTGTTGCTTAGCAACGTAGAGCAGTTCATTTGCATTGGCGATAATAATATCGTCAGCCCTTAAGTAACCCATGTCCTTGGCTTCTAGCGCACTCATCGAGACTTTTGCCATGGCAATTTGCTCAAAATACTTAGCCAGCAATGGGAAGATATCATCACCCTCTTTATTGGTAAAAGCGCGAAGCGCCATCTCCTTGGAGCCACAACCTGCCGGCAATACACCAACACCAACCTCAACCAAGCCAATATATGAATTCATTGCCGAGACAACACGGTTACAATGAAGCAACAATTCACACCCACCGCCAAGCGCTAAACCATCAACCGCTGCCACGGTTAGTATTTTGCCGTGCTTTAGGCGCATCATCATACTCTGCAGCATGCCAATTGTTCTTTTAACCGAGGCAAGCTCTCCCACTTTTGGCAAATCAGGATTCAACACTTCAAAAGCTTTTTTCTTTGCCTTGGCGGTCAATCCTGGCTCCTTATCAAGCAGGCCTAATTTAACTGCTGAAATAATCTCAAACAGGTTGGCGCCAGCACAAAAATGTTCTTTTTCTTGCTTAAAGATTAGCGCATGAAAACCATTTTCTTCAAGATAATCAAGCGCCTCACCAACGCCTTGAATAACCGCAAGACTAATGACATTCATTTTTGTTTTGAAGGAAATATTTGCAATGCCATCGCCAAGGTCAATTAATTTAGTGCCTTCGCTTTCAAGCAAAATATTCTGCTGATGCGCTTTCTCTCCAGCAAGAATTGGCTTGAAGAGCTGTCTTTCATAGACAGGATGCGCGGATCTCGACACATAAGTGTCCAACTTAGGATTAAAAGCACCCTCATCGCTATAAACAAATGATCGGTTCAACGCCCACTCAGGCAGATCTGCCGATCCAAGTGTTTTGCCATTGGCAATATCGCTCAAAAGCATGCCACGAATCGCTTCCCAGCCGACGACTTGTGCTTGTTCGAAGATACCGCGGCTCCATGCAAAGCCAGATCTTAGTGCCATATCGACACAGCGAACAGTATCTGCAATATACTCTAACTGATAGCAAGAGTAGTGGAACACATCTCTATGTACCGACCATAAAAACTGCGCCTGTGGATCGTCGCATTCCGCCAAAGCCAGTAATGCTTTCTCAATATTGCCGTTTTCTTTTAAGATTTTTTTCACAACCGGGCTGATTGTTTTGTCTGAAAGGCGATAGTCGTCAAGTCCGGTATCAAAAACGTAAATATCTTTGCCGCGCTTTTCGTAAATACCTTTCCTAGTCTTACTTCCTAAAGAGCCTTGCTCAATCAGACCTTCTACCCATCTAGGTAATTTAAATAACTCCAACCAAGGATCGTCTTTAGCATTATCAAAAATATTCTTGACGACATTTTTCATCACGTCAAGTCCAACAACATCCAAGGTTCTGAATGAAGCACTGGCAGGTCGGCCGATCCTCTTGCCGGTCAGTGCATCAACAGTATCGGGTGATAGGTCAAAATCCTCAGCGTGCTTCAAAACTGCCATAAAAGAGAAGACACCAATTCTATTTGCAATAAACGCCGGGTTATCGTTTGCATAAACCACCTCTTTACCCAGTGCAGAAGTTATAAACCCTTCCGCTTTCTGCAGTAACTTTTCGTCACTATAATTTGTTCTAATCAACTCCACCAAAGGTAGGTATCTTGGCGGATTGAAAAAATGCACACCAAAGATGCGACTTCTTAACGCCTCTGGTGCGTGCTCTGCAATGGTATTAATAGACAGACCAGAGGTATTGGTCACCAAAATAGCATCGTCTCTGACAAAAGGTGCAATCTTTGCAAACAACTGTTTCTTAATATCTAGATTTTCAACGATTGATTCCAAAATAAAATCACACTCCGACAACAACTCTAAAGAGTCGTAAGTGGCTGTTTTAATGGAATCAAGAATTGTTGGAAGTGCCAACGGTGTTGGCTTGAGTTTTTTCATTGTCTGCAGAGAGGCGTTAAGCGCCTCCTGGGACATGTCAAACATTGTTACTTCGATGCCCTGGTTAGCAAAATGTGCGGCAATTTGCCCACCCATAGTGCCAGAACCGAGTACAGCTACTTTAGTAAACGCTTTATCAAAATACTGTTTCATAATTACCTTATCTTTAAATATTATTTTTTATTTCAAAGTCATCAACTTTGAGGGACTCTAGTACGGCCTCATGCCACACAAGCCAATTGTCTTTTTCTTCAGAAGTTAATAGTTTGTCAGAAACCAACATTCCCAGCCAATCTGCTAGTGATTGACTTGGTTGGTATTTATAACCCGCTTTTTTCACTCTTTTCTTAAGTGGTTTTAGTAAACTTGCCGCCTCATAGCCTTTAAATAGAATCTCGAATTGATGTCCAGGGACATCTTTCAAGTCAGTACAAATGCAAGTCGACAAATCACTGGTCAGCCAATCAATATCAGCAATAGACTTTGCTGTGGCAATTATCAGTCTGTCATCAACTTTTGTCGCCGTATTCGAGAAAGGGAATAACAATAACCCTATGGTCTTTTTTACCAGCCAATTAACTGGCAAATTATCTAAATTAGCCCTCATTGCAGAGTCTGCCTCGGCAGCCAACTGCAACAGCGACAAGCGCAAAACTTTACTCACCTTTTCATTGTTTTTAAATCGCTCTTCATAGAGTTTTAAACAAGCACTCATTTCGTACATTGCTGCTATCGCATCGGCAAAACGCCCTGAAACCATTTCTTTGCGCTTCAACGACCCCGTAAGGATAAATAATGAAATATCGCTCATTGCAGCAAACTTAGCAGACAATACTGACAAATTACGATAGTAAGTTTTAGTGGTGGAGTCGCCATACGATTTTGCACACCGCCCACGTGTCCATGAAAATAAAACTGCTCTTGCAAAGTTATGCAAAAAAGAGCTAACATGCTTTGTTAAGGCCTTATCAAAAATAGCAATACCTTTGCCACTCTTATCATAAAGCGCATCCAGTTCGTCGAACATGGTCGCATGACAGCGAATAAGACCTTGACCAAAAACCATAAGACTTCTGGTTAGAATATTAGCACCTTCAACGGTAATAGCAACCGGTGCCGAAGCATAAACATTGGCAACATAGTTTCTAGGCCCCTGCATCACCGCTCGACCGCCATGAACATCCATCGCATCAATGGCTGATTGCTGCATTAGTGAAGTATTACGATACTTAACAATTGCCGAGATGATTGACGGCCTGTAGCCCGCATCAAGTGCCCAAGTGGAGAGATTAATATTGGCAGTTGCTCGATAAGCGTTAGTTGCTAACGTTGCCAGTTTTTCTTGAATACCCTCTAAATTAGCAATCGGCAAACCAAATTGCTCTCTTATTTGTGTATATGCACTGGTTGTCAACAGCATCGCTTGAGTTCCTGCTGCGCCGGAAACTGGCAAGGAAATGCCGCGACCAACACTTAAACATTCCATCAACATTCTCCAGCCGTGGCCAATCATTTGGTCACCACCGATAAGCCAATCCATTGGAACGAACACATCTTTACCAAAAATTGGGCCATTTTGAAACGGTTCACCAATAGGCTTGTGTCGCGTACCAATACTAACGCCTACAGTGTTTCTGGGAATTAGTGCGCAAGTAATACCAAGATCGGCTTGTCCAGAAAGCGGGTGATCTTTAGCCAACAAATTATCCGGATCAAAGGCCTTAAACGCTAAACCAATAACGGTTGCCACAGGAGCGAGCGTAATGTAACGCTTCTCCCAATTAAGCCTCATTCCCAAGACTTCTTTGCCTTCAAATTCACCATAACAAACAACACCGCTATCAACCAATGAGCCGGCATCTGAACCTGCAACGGTTGAAGTTAGGGCAAAACAAGGGATTTCTTTACCGGCGGATAGGCGAGGCAAGTATTGATCTTTTTGTGCGTCCGTTCCATATTTTTGCAGTAATTCACCTGGCCCAAGTGAGTTTGGCACCATTACCGAAACACCAAGAACCCCGGCAACAGATGAAACTTTTCCGACAATTATTGCGTGCGCATAATGAGAGAACCCCTTGCCGCCATATTTTTTAGCGATATTGATTGCCCAAAAACCGTTATCGGCAATGTACTGCCAAACCTCTTTCGGCAAGTCGTTTTGTTGGGAGAGCTCATAAGAGTTGACCATAGAGCATAATGCTTTCACTTCGTTATCAACAAAGCTTTGCTCTTCTTCAGTGAGCTCCATCGCCTTAAGGCTTGATAACTCACTCCAATTGGGGTTGCCTTGAAAAAGCTCAGCATCCCACCAAACGTCGCCCGCCTCCAGTGCTATTCTTTCAGTTTCACCAATTGGCGGTAGCGCTTTACGCATTAACCCAAACAACGGCTTAGTAAACAGTATCTTTCTAATACCCGAAACAATGAAAATACCAAGAAACAACTCAATACCCATCAATATTTGCAAACTTAATAGCTCCGTTTCCAAGGCAAGCGGCACAACAAAAATTGCGTTTAAGAGCCAAAGGTATGAAAGCTTCGTTTGAGTTTTGGCCAATAACAACAAAGTTAGTGCGAAAACTGCGGCCAATGTTAAACACGGGTTTTGAATTAAATAATCTAAATATTCAGTCATTACAATCTGCCCTTAATTAAGTTAATTGAATAAATTCTAATAAAATTATAGTCATCCACCTTCAAACTACAATTGACATAATATTAAAAAAAGTTAACACTTTATTAAAATTAACTTTAAAAATAACGTCGCCCCAAGACCTTCAGGCCTTATAAAGTCACGAACCTTTGAGTTGGGCTAACATTTTCTCCTGAATGAGATGAATACCCTTCAGTGGGCGTAGCATGACTTTAAAATCAGTAATTAGACCTTCATCATTCCATGTAATGATATCAACACCATTAATATACAAGCCATCCATTTCGACTTCAAACTCAAGTACCGCTTCATTTCCACTGATTATCTCTCGCACATACTTAAAAGGATATTGGCTAAACATAAGAAAAGCTGCGCCCAAGTATTGAACAACGAGATTCTTTCCCACTTGAGGCGTGTGCATCACTGGCGAGTGAAATACAGCATCATCTACCAGCAAGTCACCTAAAGCTTTCATATCTGCCGTTTCAAGAATATGGTGCCATCTTTCAATTGTATTAATTGTCATTTTAAGTCCTCTTAAATAAAGTTAAAGCGATGCCGCCAGTCTCGAGCCTTGATTAATTGCGCGTTTTGCATCCAGCTCAGCGGCAACGTCAGCACCACCAATTAGGTGTGAAGAAATCCCATTTTTCTCCAGTTCCGTGTGTAAATCACGCAGCGACACTTGTCCGGTACAAAGTACTATCGTATCAGCCGGTAACACATGATCTTCACCATCAAGTGTGTAATGAAGGCCCTCATCGTCAATTTGGTTATATTGAGCGCCCGGCACCATAGCAATTTTTTTTGTTTTTAAGCTTGTACGATGGATCCAACCGGTGGTTTTGCCAAGCCCCGCGCCCAATCGTGTTGTTTTACGTTGCAATAGGGTAATTTCTCTCTTTGGTTTTGGTGTGTTGGCCGTAATACCCGCAACTCCACCTCTAACTTCATTTTCTGGGTCTATGCCCCACTTAGCCAAAAATGCTTTGACATCAACACTTGACTCATCACCGTCGTGAGACAAAAACTCACAAACGTCAAAACCAATGCCGCCCGCGCCGATGACTGCTACACGCCCACCCACTTCCTTTTTATCCCTCAAAACGTCAAGGTAAGTAAGGACTTTGGCATGCTCTTGTCCAGGAATGTCAGGCTCTCTTGGTAGAACGCCAGTAGCAATTACGACTTCGTCAAAGTCGCCGGCTTTAATAATTCCTAAATCCACCCTCTTTCCAAGCTTCAAAGCAACGTTAAGCACCTCTAGGCGTCTAGAAAAGTAACGTAGAGTTTCAAAAAATTCTTCCTTGCCTGGTATTTGTTTGGCGATGTTAAATTGCCCACCTATTTCATCTGCAACATCAAACAAAGTTACTTGGTGTCCGCATTCTGCGGCAACCGTTGCGCAAGCCAAGCCCGCTGGACCAGCACCAACAACTGCCACACGCTTTACTTGTGATTTTTTCTGATAAATTAAATCCAGCTCGTGGCATGCTTGTGGATTAACCAAACAACTGCTGCGCTTGCGACTAAAAACGTGATCTAAGCAGGCTTGATTGCAGCCAATACAAGTATTGATTTCATCACCTCTACCTTCAACCGCCTTATTTACAAACTCAGGGTCAGCCAAGAAAGGACGAGCCATTGAAATCATGTCTGCATCGCCACGCGCCAATACTGCCTCAGCCACCTCGGGCGTATTAATGCGATTACTGGTAATTAACGGCACCGAAACTTCACTGCGTAACTTGGCTGTGACCCAAGTAAAGCACGCTCTCGGCACCATTGTTGCAATCGTTGGAATTCTTGCCTCGTGCCAGCCAATACCGGTATTAATAATACTGACACCTGCCTCTTCAAGGGCTTTAGCTAACACCACCACCTCTTCCCAAGTACTGCCCTTTTCAAGCAAGTCGAGCATTGAAAGTCTAAAAATGAGAATGAAGTCAGAGCCAACAGCTGCACGCGTCTGGCGTACAATTTCCAACGCCATACGAATACGATTCTCAAACGAACCACCCCATTCATCACTACGTTTGTTGACATGCTCTGAAATAAACTGGTGGATGAAGTAGCCCTCCGAGCCCATGACTTCAACACCGTCGTAACCCGCTTCTTTCGCCATGCTGGCACAATGCACGTAGTCTTTAATAGATTTCAATACACCGCGACTTGATAGCGCCCTCGGCTTGAACGGTGTAATAGGCGATTTAATCGCTGATGAGGAAACAACAAACGGGTGGTAGCCGTAGCGCCCCGTATGCAGAATTTGCATACAAATAAGCCCGCCCTCAGCATGAACTGCTTCGGTAATCTGTTGATGCTTTTTTGCTTCTTTTTTGGTGGACAATTTTTCAGAGAAAGGCATGGCCCATCCTGCCCTATTGGGCGCAAACCCACCAGTAACAATAAGACCAACACCGCCACGAGCTCTGGCTGCAAAATAAGCCGCCATATTCTCGAACCCGTCAGACTCTTCTTCCATGCCAGTATGCATGGACCCCATAAGAACTCGGTTCTTTAAAGTAATACTGCCCACCTTAAGGGGTTTAAGTAAATTTGGGTACAGCTTGTCACCTGCAGTGGCCATTTTATCTCCTGGTCAATTCTTGTAAACGCGTGAAAGGTATTCTCATTGTTTATGAAAAAAATTATAGCTTTTCACGGTCAGTATATAATTAACACAATATAACTAATAATTAACACTTTATTTATAGGAGCCTCTAACTCATGAATGTTCACAGCACTGTTTGGCGATCAATCTCTCGCTTGCAATACCTCTACCCCAATGAGGTCAATGAAATCTGCCAAAGAATTGGCATCTCTCCAGCCATTCTGGCCAATCATAATTTAACGCTTCCGCTTGATTTATTCTTGAGTTTTTTTATCGAGGCGGAAGATGTTTTTGAGAATGACTTAGTGGCTATCAATTACGCACGCATGGCGCAAATACGGCCAAATTATTCTGAGATATTAGGAATGATTTCCCTATATTCTCCCAACCTAATTGAGAGCTTTAAGCTGGTTCAATCCTACATCAATCTTGAGCTGGATGGCATCAATATCAGTCTCAATCAAAAAGCCCGTGTCGTAGAGATACACTTTGTTGCAGACGCGCTTGTGGAGCATCCAAATTTATACGAAAACCTTTGTCTGTCTATCTTTGCTACTTTTATCCAATCGATGCACCACCCGATTAAAAAACTGACAACAAAAACAAAAACCAAGCAACAGACCAGTGTCATTCGCTCGTTATTTCATTGTCCTATTACCTTTGAAGACAATCACACGTCAATTATTCTTTCGAATGAAGTGTCTATGAAGCAGAACCCAACCGCCAATCCAAAATTGATAAGCTTACTCGAAATAATGGCAAAAGAAAAAATTGCCCAACAAACTGGCGAAGGTAATATTGTTAAAAGACTTGAGGACGTTTTTAATAGCTATGAAAACGAATACAGCAATATCAATATTAATGAAGCGTCCAATCTCCTAGGTCTTAGCGTCAACACTCTGCGTAGAGCACTAACCAAGCATCAAACCACTTTTCGTCAATGCCTAAACAACTTCAAGCTCAAAAAAGCTAAGTCTATGCTGGCTGATAATTATTCTTCAAAAAGAGCGGCCTATTCACTGGGCTATACGGAACCATCAGCCTTTATACGCTGGTTTATTAACCAAGCCAAGCAAACACCAAAAGAATACAAACAGGAAATCGCGAACAAAATTCGTTAACAGTCAGTGATGTGCTTTTTACTGCTTTTAGTGACTATGAAGTGCGTTGGCTGCTGCGTCGATAAGTGGCATTCGCCAGTGGTCGTGCAAGCGTCCAGGCGCTTGCTCAGTGCTTGAATACCAAGCAACAACCAGTTGTTTTTCAACATCAATATAAAGCAACTGGCCGTGAGCACCACGAGCGCAAATAGCGTTACCATGAGACATGTGTCTTACCCACCACATCGACTTATACGACCAACCTTGCATTGTCGGTATTTTTGCCTTAGCAAATTTATCAACATCGCCACCAACAAATAATTTATCGCAAATTAATGGGTTTAATCGGCCGTCACCACCTGTCCGAATCCACTCTCCAAACCGAAGAAAACTTCGCAAAGTGAGTGTCATCGTTGTTTCAGCGCCCGATGGATCTACCATATACAAACCGTCGTTCGCAACCCCAAGGTGTTGCCAAACTTGCTCGCTTAATAAATCATTCAAATGCCGCTTACTTAGTCTTCGCAACATCCAGCTGGCAACATTGATATTTGGCTCTCGATAAGAAAATACTTGGCCATGTTTTCCTTGTTTTTTGACTGTTGGTAGGTAATCGGTCAAACATTCGGATTGACCTTGTGCTTGCGGCAACATTCCGCCGCAGCGAAGATAACGCCACACCTCTGAATTTGAATTAAGATAATCTTCGTCAAAATCCATGCCGATTTGCATGTCTAAAACGTCTCTCAGGGTTGCATCCACCCAAGCTGATTTATTAAGTTCAGGCAAAATCTCTGTCACCAAAATTGCGTCATCGAGCTCGCCACTGGTAATCATCATTTCCAGCAATAAGCCCACCATTGATTTAGCACAGGACATAATTAAATGAGCCTGATGGGGTGAGGCATAATCATGGTAACTTTCATAGACTATTTTCCCTACGTGCATAATAGCCAGAGCGTCCGTGTCCGTCGCTCGCAATACTTCTAGCCAAGACAACTGTTCACCATTTTCACTGGTTATGCTCAATTCTTGTAATGGCGCCCAACACTCAGTTGGCGAGGTAGCGGCCCCAGCACCCCGCCAAACAGTCTTGGTCGGAACCAGTTGTTGAATATTGTTAACACTCCATTTTAATTGCGGCCAAGAATAAAAACTGCCGTCTGAAAATTGAATAATGGATTCCTTCTTAGGCGGAAAACCCTGCATCCAATTACGTTTAGATCTATCCATCCTTAACTTGCAAAATACCGCAAGCAACTTGAACCAACAATGCAACCAAATCATCATCATCCATTGGCAAGTGGTGTGTTGGATGCAAACTTTGAGAGGTAAGCACCATAGCCATCATTTGAACGGTATTCTCGAGAGCCCTAATAGGCTTAATGTGACTAATTTGGTCGGCATAAATAGTCACAACACCTGACATTTTCTCGATGTACTTATCTGTCAGCTCTAAATTAACCTCTCGAATATCGGGCCGATCAAGGGTCAATTCATCGGCGGCAATACGTGCGCCCAAATGGGCCTTCAACTGCTGCAGGGCAAGCATACTCATATTATGTAACGCATCGGTAATATGAGGAGATGTTTGTCGGTTAAAGGTAAATTCATCAACAGCTTTACAAGTGTCGTCTATATATTGCTGAAACAACACCTCGAAAATACCAAGCTTGTCACTGAACTGATGATAGAAAGATCCTACCGAGCAACCGGAGCGCTCAATAATATTAGCCACGGTTGTTCGCTGAAAGCCTCTTTCAGCAAATAACTCTTCGGCAGCCAATAGCAACTTACGCTGACTTTCGAGACTGCGCTTCTGCTGCATGGCAGGCTTGCTATTCTCATAAATTGAAATTTTCTTTGACATTTACTGAATACCTCGTTACAATGATCAAACAGTATTGGAATTCTAATTCTATTATAACAAATAAAAACGCAGTCAACAGATAAATTTACATAATGAGTATTGAAATCATCAAACAAGGTCCGGTTTGCCATTTTGTCATTAATAATCCGCCGGTCAATGTATTCACACCGGCCATGCATAAGCAGTTTTATGAGGCTTTGCGTGCGTTCTATGCCGATACCGAACTTAAGGTGGGCATTTTTCGAAGCACAGGAACAAGAGCTTTTTGTGCGGGCGATGATATCAAGTCGCCACGACCAAACTACAGCGCAGAGCAACTATTAGAGCGTCATTTCTACAGTAGTGAAAACTTAGACGAACTGGGCTACCCAGGGTATGAGCGAGAAGTATTAAAACTTAAGCGCACTAAACCAATTATAGCTGCAATTCAAAGTGCCTGTATTGGTCAAGGGCTAGCATATGTGTTATTAATGGCTGATCTTCGCATCGCCTCACCTGAGGCTAAGTTTGGCTTCCCAGAAATTACTTTTGGCATGGGCGGTGCTGCAGGTGCATTACAAATGGCACATCAAATCCCACAAACCGCTGCAATGTATATGGTGCTTACAGGGGAGTTGGTCGATGCTAATTATGCGTTGACCAATCATCTTATTAATGAAATTGTCGACTCAGATCAGCTGCAATCACGCGCTGAAGAATTAGCCAAACAAATTTCGCGCCACCCTGCACAAGCCCTACAAATCGAGTTGGAGGTTTTTCAAAAAACACGCAACCTTTCACGAGAAGATGCAATGAACTACGCCGAACAAGTTTATCGGCTGCAGCGTTTTGCTTATGGCAGTCAGCCAGCCCTGAGTTAGAGGAATGCACTGTGAGCATTAATCCTCTTGATCGGTTCTTATGGCAATGTGTTGAGCGCTACAGTGAGCGTACATTGGGTCATTGGTTCCAAGAGAATAGCAAACTAAGCTACAAAGAACTGGGTGAAAAAGTCATAGCTGCAAGTGCTGGTCTCCACGCACTGGGCATTGGCACCGGAACTCACGTTGCCGCAATGCTGCCAAACTGCCCTGCCAACTTAATAAGTTGGTTTGCGCTCGCTCGCTTGGGTGCAATACTCACACCAGTTAACAATTCTTACCAAGCCGAGGAACTGTCTTTCATTCTTAATAATAGCAATGCAGAATTTCTCATTATTGACGGCCAATACTTAGAGTTACTCGACAAAATTGAGACTGAGAAATTATCCTTAAAACATTGTATTGTGCACGGCACGCCATGCGATGATCACTGCCATTGGCAGCAAATGTTGGCGCTTCATGAGGGCAACGATGCGCCTGTCTTGCCAATGAATGAGCAAGACTTATTCAGCATTCAATACACTTCTGGCACCACTGACTTTCCCAAAGGCTGCATGCTGACACAGCACTATTGGCTGCATTTAGGCCAATTAGGAGCAAAGTTAATGCACAACACAATTCTCGAAAACCTACTGATTTGGCAGCCATTTTTTTATATGGACGGCCAATGGCAACTCATCATGACAATGGAGCTTGGTGCAACAGCCTACATTGCCAATAAAATGAGTTTAAGCCAGTTTGGTGATTGGCTCGAGAACTACCAAATTCACTACACAGCATTGCCAGAGCCCTTTACTGCCAGCCTTGATGAATCGCAAAAGTACCCCTGGGATTTGCGCTTGGTAAGTACTTTTTTATACCAAAAACATAATATTGAAAAATTACGTCAATTGTTCGGGCCAATCGGTCGCGATGCTTTTGGCATGACAGAAGTAGGTGGCGTTACCGCTATGCCATTGGATGCAGATTTGCAGCGCTATGGTGGCAGCTGTGGAAAAGCAATAGACGACAGTATTCAAATATGCATCATGAATGAGCACAACCAGAAACTGAGCGCCGGCGTGCGTGGTGAATTGTGCATCAAACGACCGCACATGCTTCTAGGTTACTACCAACGCCCCGATGCCAACGCAGAGGCTTTTTTTAATGACTGGTTTCGCAGTGGCGATCTGGCCTATATCGATGAAGACGGCTACCTCTATATTACCGGTCGAATTAAGGAGATGATAAAGCGCTCAGGTGAAAATATCTCTGCTCGTGAAGTCGAATCCGTACTTGCACAACATCCAAGTGTTTCTGAATCGGCCGTAGTCGGCGTCCCTAACGAACTCCGAAAAGAGGAAGTTAAAGCCTTTATCATTCTAAATAACAATAAATTAGAAACTCAAGACACGGCGCAAACAATTCTCAAGCATTGCAAATCTAAATTAGCTGCCTTCAAGGTGCCACGTTATGTCGAGTTTATCCGCGAGTTGCCTCGCACCCCCACGCGCAAGATAGCCAAACACAAACTGGCCAATCACGCTATTTCCGGTAACGACCGAAGCTGGGACACCCAGACTTGGAAAACTGGAGATCTTGTCACTAAATAAAATAGAATTATAAATCTAGTTCTATTTAGTGATGTAAGTAGTAATATAATATAAAAGGAAGTCCAAGAAAGAAAACAATAAAAACAATAAAAGGAGAGTTAAAAATGAAGAAAATTACTACAATTTTTACCACTGCCTTGGTAAGTGCAGGCCTATTGGCTGCAAGTGCTGTACAAGCAGATGACGGTATGAAACATCAATGGCGTTATGCGTCTGTCGCACCACCGGGAACACCTTGGGTAAACCACGGTCAAGCATTCCGTGATGCCTTGTTTGAAAACACAGATGGCGCTATTGATATCACTATGTACAACGGTGGTCAATTAGGAACTGAAGTTGCCACTCTAAGAGAGCTATCTGAAGGTACGATTGATATTGGCGCATTCTCAACAGCCGGTCTTTCGTCACTTGTGCCGGAAATGGCTTTGGCTACTGCACCGTATCTATTTAATTCTTATGCAGAAGTCGACTGTACTTACGACAACTATTTGATTGATACTTTCACGCCTTTGGTAGAGAAAGCAAATCTGAAGTTAATCCAATGGAATGAAGTGGGCTATACACACCTAATGACTCAGTCAAAAGTACTGACTCCAGATGATGCACGCGCGCTTAAGATGCGTACTTCTATATCACCAGCGGGTCGTAATTACTGGAAAGCTTTAGGTAATGATGGTATTTATATTCCATTTATGGAAATGGCATCGGCACTGCAAACAGGCTTGATTCAGGGCGCATCAATGCAGACTATCCCGTACGTAGCTATGGGCTTTGGTCAGCTTGCTCCGCATTTCACTCTAACGCGTGATTCACACGATGCGGGTGCGATTCTAATGAATCTTGACTTGTGGAACAGCTTAAGTGCAGACAACCAAGCAGCAATTATGAACTCATTGCAGCCACAGCAAAACTTACGTGCCGGTGTTCGCGGTATGGCGGCTTACTTGCTAGGCAAAGCTAAGGCAGCGGGCATTCAAGTATACGAGTTGACTGACGAGCAACACGGTGCGTTCAGAACTGCGGTACAAGATATGTACGCTCCAATGATTGAAGACATGGGTGGCGATGCAGCGACTCTATGGCCAGAAGTTCTTGCGGCGCGTGATCAATGTCGCGCCTCATTAACGTTTCAATAACCACTAAATAAGGAACTCTTATGGCTGCTTTCATGCAACGCTTGTTTAACATCGAGGCTTTTGTCGCTTCAACATGCTACATTCTTGTTGCGCTAGCGATTGTTATCGATGTGGCAGCCAGAGAGTTTTTTAATGAATCTATTTTCGGCATTCAAAGAATAGCAGTGTATTTGGTTATTGCTGTCGCCTATATTGGTATGGGCTTAGCAGCTGGTCAAAACAAACACCTGCGACCGAGATTTGCCGATAACTGGGCGCCTGCTTCATGGCGCCTTTTTATTGAGCGTTTTGGCGATTTATTAGCCGCCGTTTTATTTTTATTTATGGCCGTTGTGGCTTTTCAAATGTTACAAAATAACTTTAACCACCCAGAGTGGTACGCAATGCATATTAGAGGCCCCGTGTGGGCAGTGGAATCAGGCTGGAGAATAGCCACCATTGCCGTCCCGGAGTGGACTGTTCGATGGGTCATGGCCTACGGTTTTTTCTCTACCTCATTTCGATACACAGTATTTTTTATCCGACCCGATTTAAAGCCCGCTGAAGCTGGGGGTGCCGCATGACCTCTATCTATCTATTAGGGTTGGTACTGTTATTATTGGCACTGCGCCAAAACATTATCACCATTCTTGTTGTTCTAGTCTCCACAATTATTTTAGTGTACAGCGAAGAGCGTCTGTATTTCATGACCGAACACATGTGGCGAGCACTCAACAATGAAGTGCTGCTCTCAATACCGCTGTTTATCCTTTGTGGCTCGATAATGACCAATGGCGCCATGTCCTCCCGCCTCATTAACGTCATGCGTGCCGCAACTTGTGCCTGGCCAGGCGGTCTTGGCGCGGCATGTATTTTATCTTGTGCGTTTTTTGCCGCAATTTCTGGCTCATCAATGGTGACGCTTTTAGCGGTTGGCACCATCCTCTACCCGGCGCTTAGAAAAGAAGGCTATAGCCAACAATACTCACTCGGCGCAATTACCAGTGCCGGCACACTGGGTGTCATTATTCCGCCGTCCATTCCATTAATTATCTACGGCATCAGCACGCAAACATCGATTACCGATTTATTCTTAGCAGGCCTCATCCCAGGACTACTACTAACCGCAGCGTTGCTTGGCTACTCACTGGTTAAGAATCGTAAGCTACCTAGATACCCTTTCAAACCTAGGGAATTTTTCATAGCTTTAAAAGACGGAATTTGGTCATTATTAATGCCTGTTATTCTTTTGGGCGGTATTTACTCAGGCCACTTTACCGCAACCGAGTCGGCAGCGGTCGCCCTATGCTACGCCTTAGTTATTGAGCTTTTAGTCTATAGAGAGATGAAGCTTCCACAGTTGAAAAAAATGGTGATTGACACCAGTCAGCTAGTAGGTACCCTGGCGCCTATTATCGCTATTGCGATGTGTCTTAACGACCTGCTTGTTGTTGAGCAAGCGCCGCAAGTATTAAGCGACTGGATGAAGGCAAATATTGATTCTCAGGTGTATTTCATACTGGGATTAAATGCTGTATTATTAATGGTAGGCACGCTAATGGATATCAATGCTGCCATCCTCATTTTGGCGCCGATCATTCTACCACTTGCTCGTATTTATGGCATTGATCCAATTCATCTGGGCATCATTATGGTGATTAACCTTGAGATCGGCCTATTGACTCCACCGGTTGGTTTTAATCTCGTTGTCGCGATGACCGCACTGAAGGAAAAATTCTCAGATGTCGCTCGATCCGTTGTGCCTTTTGTTGGCATGATGCTGGTGGTGCTGATGATTATCTCTTTCGTGCCAGAACTCTCCTTAATGTTAGTTGGAGAGCAGATAATGCAAGATCCAGCATCAATAATGATGGATCTGGACGACTTCTTGATCTGGCAGCAAGAAAATCCAGACTCACTAATAATGGAATAAAACCCCATGAATGATTTGGCACAACTCAATGCCTGTCAATTGGCGCACTTATTGCGAACTGGTGAGTTATCAAACTTCGAATTGGTATCGCAAACCATTGCCCGCATTGAAGCGAGCGAGCCTGAGCTAAATGCGCTAACGAATCGTGGATTTGAGCAAGCTTTGGAGCGCGCCAAAGAGCCCTTATCTAAAGGTGTTTTTGGCGGCGTTCCTTGGCTTATGAAAGATCTTATAGACACGCCAGACCTACCCAGAAGCAATGGCGCCCACGTCACTCTAGAACAAAACAATAAACAAGTTAGTGACTTTGTTAAGGCCTCGAATAAAGGCGGCCTCAACCTATTGGCTATGACCAATACACCCGAATTTGGTTGCTCTGTGCATACCAACACCATCCGTTTTGGTGAAACGAAAAATCCATGGTCAGACACCTCTCCAGCGGGCTCCAGCGGTGGCAGTGCTGCGGCGGTTGCTGCAGGCTACGTGCCGATGGCACACGCCACCGATGGGGGCGGCTCGATTCGTCTGCCATCGTCTTATTGCGGTGTATTTGGCTTTAAGCCGAGTCGTGGCATTAATTACTGCACGGAATTCAGTGGCGAGCACGACCTCATCAAGCATCACCACGTCATCAGTCGAAGCGTCAGAGACAGCGCAGCATTTTTAGACCTTACTACTCCTACAGCCGAGCCAAATTTTTGTGAATTAAATGAGGCGCCATTTCAGCCACTACGTATTGCGGTTGACTACGGAGGGTTGCTAGAGATTGAGCCAGAGAGCAGACAAATCAAAGCGCTTGAATCTACTTGCAAACTGTTAAGTAATATGGGGCACGATTTAGTCGAGTGGCAACAGTGGTCAATTTCTGGACAGGAATATTTTCAAAATTTCGAACATGTTATGCTCAGTCGTATACCCCTATTAATCGGCTTAATTGAGCAAGCCACTGGCAAAGACTTTGCCGAGAACCAATGGCTATCACCCTATATCACCAGCATGGCGCCCAAAGCATTAACACTCAAAGGCGATGAACTTCACCGAGCCAGTGAGTATTTTGCACAAGCAAATATAGCTATCAACAACGCAATGGATGATGCACAAGTGGATGTTATCTTGTCTCCCGTACAACCCCTCGACACTCTTGCCCCTGACAGGATTAGTCCTTACAGTCAGTTTGAAAACGTCAAAGATGACCTGAACGAATTCCTTAACTACACAGCACTTGCCAACGGCACTGGCGCACCGGCAATGAGTGTGCCGTTGTACTGGCCAAATGACGGCCATCCATTAGGCTCACACTTCTACGCCAAACCTGGCGATGACGCACTACTAATGAAGTTGGCTTTTGACTTGGAGCAAGCCCAGCCGTGGAAACATCAGTATTTAAGGCTGGCTAATTGATCCCACTTCTCAGAACTGGATTTCTTTAAAGCTAAAACCCTCTTGAAATAATTAACAATTACCGAATGAGGTTTCGGCTTTTGAAAAAGCGCAACATTAAGTATTAATAGTTCAAATACCTAACTTTGGACTTTTCAGTCAAATATATGGACTTTCAATAATAATGTCTTTTTGACTTTCTTCGTATAATTGAGGTAACAAAACATTTAAAACAACGGAGTATGAAATGAAGCGATACGTAATAATAAGAAATATGGGCGAAGGCTTTGGCAATAAAACTATTGAAGAACTTAGAGGTGGAGTCGAAGCATCAAATAATGCGCTGGCTAAAATCGATGGAATTCAATGGGAACATTCCTATATCACATCAACCGGCACAGTTTGTATTTACCTAGCTGACTCCGAGGAGAAGATTTTAGAACATTCAAAAGAATCAGGATTTCCGGTAGATGAAGTAATTGAGGTGTTCAACATAGTTGATCCCACTACAGCGGGCTAATGGCATTTTATAGCCCAACTAGTAAGCCCAAGAAACCGAGTGATTACTTTTAAATGTAGATGAATAATACTTATCACGGTATTGTTGAAATCCCCGGTATCAAGAAATTTGTTATTGGGGATTTGCTTTTTGCCGAGCTAACTTGTGCTGTGTCCGAGGAATATACCCACTCTTGGAGCCATTATGACCAAATTATCTATATTCTTAGTGGGAAAAAAGAGGTTCAATCACCAAGTGGGAAATTTTCAATCGAGAAAGGGAATGCAATATTTTTTAAAAAAGGTGCAAGAGCTGCGAAACAGTTTTTTGATGAAGATTTTTGTTTTATGACTTTCTACATTACCGACAACTTTATTCGAGAAGTCATCGGTGAAATAACAGAATGTGAGAATACTAAGCCATCCATAAAAGTTACAGAAGTAACAAATATTAAACTTGAAATTGATTTTGCCCTAAGCTCTTTTTTTGAATCAATGAAGGCGTACTTTTCTGCCAACGAAAAACCTAAAGAAACATTACTCAGATTGAAACTCAAAGAACTCATTGCCGGCATACTGCTCGGAGACAGCAATCAAAATCTGGCGGATTATTTTCAATCCCTATCACATTGCAAGGCACCCTCAATCAAGGAAACAATGGAATTGAATTTTCTCCAACAACTATCGCTAAGCGAATATGCAGAGCTGTGTCACCGAAGCCTTTCGTCATTTAAGCGTGATTTCCAAAATCAATTCAATGACTCACCCAGCCGGTGGATATTTCAGCGAAGACTTGAATACTCAACAAGTTTGCTTCGCGGAAGCGAAAAGAGCATTTCCACCATTGCGCATGACTCCGGTTTTGGAGACTTGGCTCACTTTAGCAGAGCTTTTAAAACAAAATTTGGTGTCACACCATCCACCTTTCGCAAAAATCTAATAAACTAAGATTTCACAACATCTAGCGAGCATCAAAAACAACAGTGGTTAATCCACTGTGGTTTTTGACTTACCCCTTTACAAGTCAACACAAATATTACTTTGAGAAGTGAAGCGGGGATATTTTGGCTGTCTGAGTGCAACGAGTTCCCAGAATATAGCGAAACAAGCAATAGTAATATTTAGCGTTGATTTGTCAGGGCGTCTTCTTTCGGTTACCTTTGTGGACGAGCAGAAAGGTGACAAGGGCTAAAAGAAGAATCGGAGATTCTGAAACAGGATTTCACAGAAAAATTTGGGAAATTTTTGACTGGGAACAGTCAAAAAAGGAAAGAAGTTTAAGACAGTTTAGCCTTAATCAATTGAGAAACAACACCCATGTCTGCCTTGCCTTCTAGTTGACCTTTAAGCATGCCCATCAGCTTACCCATGTCTTTCATCGAATCAGCGCCAGAATCGGCAATGGCCTTATCGACAGCACTAGCAACTTCATCGTCACTCATCTGCTCTGGCATGTAGTTATTAATAATCGCAAGTTCAGCCTCTTCAACTTCCACCAAATCTGTGCGGCCGCCTTCCTTAAACTGTGTGATTGAGTCTTTGCGTTGTTTGACCATTTTTTGAATAACGGCCAACACTTGCGTATCATCCAACTCGATACGCTCATCAATTTCTTTTTGTTTGATTGCCCCAATAATCATTCGGACCGCCTTGAGGGCTGGCTTGTCTTTCGCCTTCATTGCTGATTTCATATCGTCAGTAATGCGTTGTTTTAGCTCGGACATAATGTTTATTGTTGGTGGTTAAATTATTAATAAGCCCCGATTAATCAGGGCTTATAGAAGAGTTGGTTAATGCTGAATGAGCATTATTCGCCCCTTTCTTTAGTACATTCTTTTACGGTGTACGCGGTTCTTAGCCATTTCTTTGTGGGTTCTTTTAACCGCAGCAGCTTTCATGCGCTTGTTAACCCATGTAGGCTTTTCGTAAAATTCTTTCTTTCTAACATCAGTGATAACACCGGCTTTGTCGCATGAACGACGGAAGCGACGTAGTGCGATATCGAATGGTTCGTTCTCTCTTACTTTAATTGCTGGCATACGATCGTTCCTTTATGATTCTGTTGTTGCTTCAACAGAGGCTTCTTCGCCGCTGTCAAAATCAACCAATTGTACTATAGCCATAGGAGCTTTGTCGCCCGTACGGAAACCTGCCTTAAGGATACGGATGTAACCACCAGGACGGTCTTTATAAAATGGACCAAGCTGAGTAAATAACTTTGCAACCATGGCGGCATCACGCAATTTAGCGAATGCATTACGACGATTTGCAACACTATCAGTCTTTGCTTTAGTGATTAATGGCTCAACCACACGACGAAGCTCTTTCGCCTTAGGCAGTGTTGTTCTAATAGTTTCATGCAAGAACAGCGAGTTCGCCATGTTCTTGAACATCGCCTTACGGTGCGATGAATTACGATTTAGTTGTCTACCTGACTTTCTATGTCTCATTTCTTTATCCTATGTCCTATGTCTTATTCACTCATAAGATCAACTGGCGGCCAGTTCTCGATTTGTGTACCGAGCTCCAATCCTTTTTCAGTTAATACTTCTTTGATTTCGTTAAGTGATTTACGACCTAGGTTTGGTGTTCTCAATAAATCTGGTTCAGATTTTTGGATCAAGTCACCGATGTAGTAAATTTGCTCGGCTTTCAAGCAGTTTGCTGAACGCACAGTTAACTCTAACTCGTCTACCGCTGATAAGTACATTGGCGGGAAGTCGTCAGAAGTTGGTTGTGGCTCTTCTTCTTCAACAGGCTCAAGCTCTACAAATGAAGACAGCTGGTCTTGCAAAATCGTTGCAGCACGTTTCACTGCCTCTTCTGCACTTACAGAGCCGTTTGTCTCGATTGTGATGTTCAATCTGTCTAAGTTTACTTTTTGCTCAACACGCGCTGATTCAACACTAAAACTAACACGCTTAATAGGTGAAAAGCTTGCGTCCAGTTGCATGCTGCCGATTGTTTCTACCTCGATATCACGAGCAACAGCAACGTCATAACCTGTACCTGTGCCAATCTGTAAAGTCATTCTAATTTTTCCACCAGCATTCACTGTGGCGATAACTTTCTCAGGATTGAAAACACTAACGTCTGAAGCGTTGGCTTCAATGTCAGCAACAGTCACCTCACATGGCCCAGTCTTCTCAATAACAACCGTTGCACTCTCAGTCGCGTTAAGCGATACTGCAGCTTCTTTCAGGTTAAGAAGGATATCAAGGACGTCTTCCTGCACACCTTCAATTGAAGAGAATTCGTGCATAACGCCATCAATGGCCACTTCAGTAACGGCAGAACCCACCATAGAAGACAATAATGTTCTTCTTAGAGCGTTGCCTAGTGTGTGTCCAAAACCACGCTCAAGCGGCTCAAGAACAACACGATATTCATTTTTGCTCAATTCAGTTGAATCGATTAATTTTGGCTTTAAAAAATCTCTTGGACTACCTTGCATACTTAATTCCTATTTAGAATACAATTCGACGATTAAATGCTCTGCGATATCAGATGAAAGATCATCACGTGCAGGAACATTCTTGAAAATACCTTTTAACGCTGTATTGTCAACTTCAACCCATTCGGCAACGCCATGTTGCCCAGATAGCTCAAGAGCTAGTTGGATGCGACTTTGTTTTTTAGCTTTTTCTCTAATTGAAATCTCGTCATTAGCGCTAACCTGGTAAGAAGGAATGTTCACTAATGTACCGTTAACTTTGATTGATTTGTGTGAAACCAATTGTCTAGCTTCGGCGCGTGTAGCGGCGAAACCCATACGGTACACAACATTGTCAAGACGACACTCTAGGTATGACAATAGATTTTCACCCGTCGAACCTTTCTTTGAGCTTGCTTTTTTGTAGTAAAGACGGAACTGCTTCTCAAGTAGGCCGTAAGTACGCTTAACTTTTTGTTTTTCACGCATTTGCAAACCGTACTCAGTCGTTTTCTGACGACGTGCAGTTGCACCGTGCATGCCAGGAAGCTGTGTTAATTTACACTTTGAATCAAGCGATCTAACGCCACTCTTAAGCTCTAAGTCAACGCCTTCACGACGTGCTAGCTTACATGTAGGACCCGTATATCTTGCCATAATTTATCCTTAAACTCTACGTTTCTTAGAAGGACGACAGCCATTGTGTGGAATTGGCGTCACATCTGTAATTAATTGAATCTTCAAACCCTGCGCGTTCAAACCACGAATCGCTGAATCTCTACCTGGACCAGGACCCTTAACACGAACTTCAAGATTTTTCATGCCCATTGCTTGGGCTTTCTCACCACAGCTTCCTGCTGCAACTTGTGCTGCGAAAGGTGTTGATTTTCTTGAACCTCTAAAACCTGAGCCGCCTGAAGTTGCCCAACAAAGTGCATTACCATGACGATCAGTGATCATCACAATTGTGTTGTTAAACGTCGCGTGAATGTGCGCGATACCGTCAGAAACAATCTTCTTAGACTTCTTCTTAGTTGTTTGTGCCTTAGCCATAACTATCTGTCCTAATTATTTAATTAAACGACGAGGACCCTTACGAGTTCTAGCGTTGGTTTTAGTTCTTTGACCGCGTAAAGGCAGTGATTTTCTGTGGCGAATACCACGGTAGCAACCTAAGTCTCTCAGGCGCTTAATATTCATTGCTACTTCACGACGCAAGTCACCTTCAACCTGAAATTGTGCAATCACGCCACGAATCTCTTCCAATTCACCTTCTGTCAATGCAGAAACCTTTGTAGTTGGATCCAACTTAAGTGTTTCGCAAATTTGCTTTGCTCTTGTTTCGCCAATACCGAAAATTGACTGAAGGCCAATTACAATATGCTTATGTGTTGGAATGTTGATTCCCGCAATACGTGCCATAAACTCTACCTATATCCCTTTAAATACAATTATTGAGTGATTCATTTCACTCAAATTATTAAACTGAAAAAAAACGTGCAATTTTACGTTGTTGATCAATCGTTGTCAATGTAATTATCCTTGTCTCTGTTTATGACGAGGCTCTTTACAGATCACACGAACGACACCGTGACGCTTGATTATTTTACATTCTTTACACATTTTCTTTACTGATGCTCTTACTTTCATAATGTTCCCTTACTTTAAGTTCGCTTTCCGCATAAGGCCTTCATATTGATTTGACATCATATGAGATTGCGCTTGCGCGATAAAATCCATCACCACAACAACGATGATTAAAAGACTGGTGCCACCAAAGTAGAAAGGCACGCTCCAGTACAAAATTAGAAATTCTGGCAATAAACAAACTGCCGTAATATAGACCGCGCCAACCGCTGTCAATCTTGACGTTACACTGTCGATGTATTCTGCCGATTGGGTGCCTGGTCGAATGCCTGGAATAAAGCCACCGGATTTACGCAGGTTGTCAGCCGTGTCTTTGGCGTCAAATGTTAATGCAGTATAGAAGAATGTAAAGAATACAATCGCCGTACCATAAAAAGCAATATATAAGGGCTGTCCCGGGGAGATTGCTGCAGTAACGTTTGCCAACCAACCCAAACCCTCAGTTTGTGAGAACCAACTGCCCAATGTTGATGGGAAGAGAATAATGCTTGATGCAAAAATTGGTGGAATCACACCCGCCATATTAATTTTTAATGGCAAGTAAGAACTTTGTCCACCCATCATTTTACGGCCTTGCTGACGCTTAGCGTAATTAACCGTAATACGACGCTGACCACGCTCCATGAAGACCACAAAAGCCATCACCAGAACTGCCATTAATAGAATAACAACGACGGCAAAAACACTTAATTCACCGGTACCAACCATGCTCAGCGTATTGCCAAACGAAGCCGGCAAGCCGGAAACAATGCCTGCGAAAATAATCATCGAGATACCGTTACCAATACCTTTTTCACTAATTTGCTCGCCCAGCCACATCAAAAATAGTGTGCCTGTTGTTAATGTCACTACAGTAACAAAACTGAATGTTAAACCTGGGTTGGTTACCAAGTCAAAACCACCGCCCGATTGCGATTGCAGGGCGATAGAGATACCATAAGACTGGAAAACCGCCAGTAAAACAGTACCCATACGTGTGTACTGGGTAATTTTTCGACGGCCACGATCGCCTTCTTTCTTCAGTTGCTCAAAATGTGGAACAACAGAAGTCATCAAGTTCATGATGATGGATGAAGAGATATATGGCATGATGCCTAGAGTGAAGATAGACAGGCGCTCTAATGCGCCACCCGAGAACATGTTCATCATGCCCAGGATGCCCGTTCTATTGTCTTCAACAAGTGAGGCTAATGCGTTTTGCGAGATGAATGGAATCACAATATGTGTTCCAAGTCTGAAAACGATTAACGCACCCAATAAATAGAGGATGCGTTTTAATAAATCATCACTAAGTCCTAATCGAGATTGGCTCATTTCATTACTCGCTAATAGTTCCTTTAGCCGCTTCAATGGCCGCTGTCGCGCCTTTAGTTGCTCTGATACCGCTAAGATTAATCGCACGATTGATCTCGCCAGACAACATCACTTTAACTCTTAGGATGTTCTTAGTTACTAAGTTGTGTTGCTTCAAAACATCAATGTTGATGTCTGTTTCGCTAAGTTTGTCTAATTGTGACAAAGTAACTTGCGAAGTGATTCTTGAAACGCGCGAAGAGAAGCCAACTTTAGGCAGTCTTCTTTGAAGTGGCATCTGGCCGCCTTCAAAACCGATTTTAGTAATACCACCAGAACGAGACTTCTGACCTTTGTGACCACGACCACAAGTTTTACCCATGCCAGAGCCGATGCCACGACCGACACGCTTTCTTGAGGTTTTCTCGCCTTCTGCAGGCTTTAATGTATTAAGGTTCATTCTCTAATCCTCTACTTTTAACAAGTAAGACACTTTATTGATCATGCCTCTTACGCACGCTGTGTCTTCTAATTCTACTGTGTGATTGATGCGCTTTAAGCCAAGACCACTCACTGTTGCACGATGCCTAGGAAGACGGCCGTGAAAACTTTTTACTAACGTTACACGTACTGTTGCTTTCTTAGGAGCGGCTTTCTTAGTAGCAGCTTTGACAGTTGTTTCCTTCTTAACTGCGGGGGCTTTAGTTGCTACTTTTTTAGCAGGAGCTTTAGTTGCGCTCGCTTTTTTTGGCGCTGCTTTTTTCTCTACCTTTTCTTCAGCCATTACGCTTCCCCAGTAATTTGTTCTACAGTTTTGCCACGCTTAGCAGCAACACTTGCAGGTGATGACATACTAGTGAGGCCTTCAATTGTGGCTCTAACAACACTAATTGGATTACGTGTGCCATTGCATTTAGCCAAGATGTTGTGAACACCAACAGCTTCCAAAACACTACGCATTGGACCACCAGCAATAACGCCAGTACCATCAGAGGCTGGCTGCATGTAAACTTTAGCAGCGCCAACACATGAAGTGATTGGGTAATGAAGTGTACCGTTGACAAGGGGAACAGACTTCATAGTCTTTCTTGCTTTGTCCATTGCTTTCTGGATTGCGGCAGGCACTTCACGGGCTTTACCAGTACCATAACCAATTTTACCGTTACCATCACCCACAACAACTAAAGCAGAAAAACCGAAGATTCGACCGCCCTTTACTACTTTAACAACACGACGAATATTCACTAATTTTTCGATGAATTCGCTTTCTTCGTTATAATTTTTTCTATTATTATCAGCCATTGTATAAACCTGTATAAATACTATTTATTAAAAATCAAGTCCGCCATCTCTTGCTGCATCAGCAAGGGCTTTAACGCGACCGTGATATTTAAAACCTGAACGATCAAACGCAACTTTAGACACTTTAGCTTTCAAAGCTGCCTTTGCAATTAAATCACCAATTTTAGTGGCAGCTTCAACATTGCCACCATTTTTCATCTTAGCAGTAATGGAAGAAGCAGAAGCCAATGTCTTCGTGCCGCAGCCACTAATAATCTGCGCATAGATATGCTGTGAAGATTTGTAAACGCATAAACGTTCTACACCTTTTTCGGCATGTTTTGCTCTAAATTTAGTTGCTCTTCTTAAGCGAGCTTGTTTTTTAGAAAGTTTCATCTAAATACCCTTAATCAATTATTTCTTCTTAGCGTCTTTACGAACAACATGCTCGTTAGTGTAGCGTACACCTTTGCCTTTGTAAGGCTCTGGCGGACGGAACGCTCTGATTTCTGCAGCAGCTTGTCCTACTTTTTGCTTATCAATACCTTTAACAATCACTTCTGTTTGTGAAGGTGTCTCAGCTGTAATACCTTCAGGCAACGCGTAGTTAACTGGATGTGAAAAGCCCAAAGTAAGGTTTAGAACCTTGCCCGCTGCCTTTGCACGGTAACCAACACCAATCAGTGTTAATTTCTTTTCCCAGCCTTCAGAAACGCCCCGAATAAAGTTCGCTGTATTAGCTCTTGCAGTGCCTGCTTGAGCCCATGCGCCTTTAGTTTCTTTTTTACTTCCCTCTGCCGGAGCAAAAGTTAATACGTTATCAGTGTTAGTAATAACAACACTTGCATGAACACTCATGCTCATTTCGCCTAACTTGCCTTTAACGGTTAAAACGTCAGCATTTTGTGACACTTCAACGCCAGAAGGTATTGTGATAGGTGATTTTGCGACTCTTGACATACTTATCTCCCTATTAACAAATAGTGCACAATACTTCGCCACCAACGCTCTGAGCTTTAGCCGATTGGCCAGTCATAACGCCGTTTGGTGTTGAAATAATAACGATACCCAAACCATTCATAACGCTAGGAATGTCGTTTTTACCAACATAAACGCGTAGACTTGGTTTTGAAATTCTAGCCAAAGAATCAATAACAGGCTTATCATCAAAATACTTTAAAGTAAGTGTTAAAGTTTTCGTTGCTGCAGTGTCGCCGTCTACAGCAAATGAAGTGATATAACCTTCATCTTGTAATACAGTTGCAATAGCAGACTTTAATTTTGCCGCAGGCATAGATACTGTTGGCTTTTTAACTGCATGCGCGTTACGGATGCGTGTCAACATATCAGAAATTGGATCAGACATACTCATATTATTTCTCCTACCAACTTGCTTTAGATAAACCAGGGACTTCACCATTCATGGTGCGATCTCTCAATTGATTTTTGGCCAAACCAAATTTACGGTAGAAACCGTGCGGTCGACCAGACAGTCCGCAGCGACTACGCTGACGAGACGGTGAAGAGTCTCTTGGCAATGTTTGTAATTTAATCACTGCTTGAAAACGCTCTTCATCTGAAGAGTGAATACTCTTAATAATCTTTTTTAACGCGCTACGCTTTTCTTGGTATTTAGCTACCAATTTTGAGCGTTTTACGTCTCTATGTATCATAGACTTTTTAGCCATCGTGTTATCCTTTATCCTTGAATGGGAAATTAAACATCGCTAATAGTTTCTTAGCATCATCATCACTTTGTGCAGTCGTAGTGATAGCAATATCCATACCACGCACTCTTGTTACTTTTTCGAAATCAATTTCTGGGAATACGATTTGCTCGGTAAGGCCCATGTTGTAGTTACCACGACCATCAAACGATTTCGGGTTTAAACCACGGAAGTCCCTAATACGCGGAATAGCAATATTCACTAAACGATCGAGGAATTCGTACATTTTTTCTTTACGCAAAGTTACTTTACAACCAATTGCGTTACCTTCTCTAAGTTTGAAGCTCGCTACTGATTTACGCGCTAGACATGTCATTGGCTTTTGCGAAGAAATCAAACCCAATTCTTCGATTGCGCTCTCAAGTATTTTCTTGTCACCCAATGCTGAACCAAGACCCATATTAATGGTGATTTTTTCAATCTTAGGGACAGACATAGGATTCGTCATCCCTAAGTCAGCCTGCAGTTTTGGCATTATTTCTTTTTTATATTGTTCTTGTAATCTAGACACTTCTCACCTATCTTTTAATAAATTAAGCTAGCGTTTCGCCGCTTGACTTGAAAAATCTTTCTTTAACGCCATCAGTATTGGTTCTAACACCAACACGATCCGCTTTTTGTGTTTCTGAGTTGTAGATTGCTACATTAGAAATACTTAAAGGCATTTCTTTAGACTCAATACCGCCTGTTATGCCGGCTTGTGGATTAGGGCGAACATGCTTTTTAGCAAGGTTCAGGCCTTCAACAATTACTTTAGACTCAAGGACTTTAGTTACGGTACCAATAGATCCTTTGTCCTTACCAGCAATAATAATCACTTCATCGTTTTGTTTAATCTTGTTCATTACAATACCTCGGGAGCAAGTGAAACAATTTTCATAAACTTCGAACTTCTTAGCTCACGGGTAACCGGGCCAAAAATACGCGTACCGATTGGCTCAAGTTTAGAGTTGAGTAAGACAATAGCGTTATTATCAAAACGGATCTTTGAGCCATCTGGACGACGTACACCGTGTGCCGTACGAACAACAACCGCGTCGTAAACATCACCCTTCTTAACTTTGCCACGTGGTGAAGCTTCTTTAATACTCACCTTGATAACATCGCCAATATTGGCGTAGCGGCGCTTAGAGCCACCTAAAACTTTGATACACATTGCCTTAACACCACCGCTGTTATCCGCAACATGAACTCTTGTTTGCATTTGAATCATTTTCTTCTCTCTACAATTCGATTAATTAATCAATACTTACTGATTTTTCAACAATTTCTAATAAAGCCCAATTCTTAGTCTTTGAAAATGGCTTTGACTCAGAAACGCGAACAACGTCACCTAAACCGCACTCATTCTTCTCATCATGAGCGTGTACCTTAGTACTGCGTTTAATGTACTTTTTGTAAATTGGGTGACGTACTTTACGCTCTACCAAGACAGCAATTGTCTTATCACGGCCAGCACTAACTACTGTACCTGTTAGTACTCTTTCTACAGAATTAGACTCGCTCATGATTGCTTCTCGTTAATAATTGTTTTAATTTGGGCAATGGATCTTTTTGTTTTGCCAAGCTTTGTCGCATCATTTAACTGCTGAGAACGATGCTGCATGCGCAATTCAAAGTGCTCTTTTAATAATGTCATCAACGTCTCATTTAATTGAGTTACGTCTTGCTCTCTTAATTCTTTAACATCCATTACATTACCGTCCGTTTAATGATTGTTGTACTTACTGGAAGTTTTGCTGCAGCAAGCTGGAAAGCCTCTCTTGCAACATCTTCATCAACACCTTGCATTTCAAATAACATCTGACCTGGCTTAATTTGCGCAACCCAGTATTCAACAGAACCCTTACCTTTACCCATTCGAACTTCTAATGGCTTTTTAGTGATTGGCTTGTCAGGGAAGACACGAATCCAAATTTTTCCTTGACGCTTAACATGACGTGTCATTGCACGACGCGCAGCTTCAATTTGTCTAGCAGTCATACGACATCTGCCTGTTGCTTGTAAGCCAATCTCACCAAAGCTCACATTGCAACCAGTTGCCAAGCCGCGGTTGCGACCCTTCATGGCCTTTCTAAATTTTGTACGTTTAGGTTGTAACATCTCTAAATTCCTTTACTTCTTGCCTAATTGTTTGCCTGCACCACGTTTGGCAACTTCTTCAATTGTGCCTTTTTTGTGGTCAAGAATTTCGCCTTTGAAAATCCATACCTTAATACCAATAACACCGTATTGCGTGTTAGCGCGGTATGAAGAGTAATCGACATCAGCACGGAAAGTGTGTAATGGCACACGACCTTCACGGTACCACTCTGAACGCGCAATTTCAGCACCGTTCAAACGACCACTTACCATAACCTTGATACCGAGTGCACCAATGCGAGTTGCATTACCCAATACACGCTTAACAGCGCGACGGTACATCACACGCTTTTCAAGCTGTTGTGCAATGTTTTCTGCAACAAGACGCGCGTCAAGCTCAGGTTTTTTAATTTCTTCAATACTAATATGAACAGGAATGCCCATCTTGGCAGAGACAATCGCCTTTAAACGCTCGATGTCTGCACCTTTTTTACCGATAACGATACCAGGACGTGCTGTGTGAATAATCACTTTAGCCGTGTTTGATAAACGCTCGATTGCGATACGACTAACGGATGCAGAGGCTAACTCTTTAAACAGGAAGTCTCTTACTTCAATGTCAGACAATAGGAACTTAGGATAATCTGTGCTATTCGCATACCACTTAGAATCCCAATCTTTTACGATTCCTAATCTAATACCTTTTGGATTTACTTTTTGACCCATACTGATTACTCGCTTACGCCAACTGTAATGTGGCTAGTTCTTTTTAAAATACGATTCGCTCTACCTTTTGCTCTAGGACGAATTCTCTTCATCGTAGAACCTGCATTTACGAAAACACTACTTACTTTTAATTCATCAATGTCTAAACCATCATTATGTTCAGCATTAGAAATGGCAGAGCTTAGTATTTTCTTAACTAAGACAGCCGCTTTCTTGTTGCTAAATGACAAGATGTTCAAAGCCTCATCAACGGGCTTGTTACGAATCTGATCCGCAATCAATCTCGCCTTAAAAGGGGAAATTTTTGCGTACTTATGAATTGCTTTAACTTCTTTCATCATCAAAACCTAATTACGATTTACGGTCACCAGAGTGACCTTTAAATGTACGTGTTACGGCGAATTCGCCTAATTTATGACCAATCATATTCTCGTTAATTGAAACCGGAACATGTGCCCGTCCATTGTGAATAGCAATCGTCAAGCCAATCATCTCTGGAACGATAACTGAACGACGTGACCAAGTTTTAATTGGTTTTTTGTCATTTATTTCCTGAGCCTTTAATACCTTTTGGATTAAATGCTCATCTACAAATGGTCCTTTTCTTAGTGATCTAGCCATAATTTACCTTTATTTTCTGCGACGTACGATTAACTTATCAGTACGCTTATTACTACGAGTTTTGTAACCTTTAGTTGGTGTACCCCAAGGTGAAACCGGATGTCTACCACCACTAGTCTTACCTTCACCACCACCATGTGGGTGATCAACTGGGTTCATCACAACACCACGAACTGTTGGTCTAACACCTCTCCAACGCGTGGCACCGGCTTTACCTAATTTTCTTAAGCTGTGCTCAGATTTTGAAACTTCGCCCATCGTTGCACGACACTCAGCCAATACTTTGCGAACCTCACCAGAACGTAGTCTAAGTGTGACGTAAGTACCTTCTTTTGCAATTAGTTGTACGGATGTACCTGCACTTCTTGCAATCTGCGCACCTTTTTTAGGCTTCAATTCAACACAGTGAATTACACTACCCAAAGGAATGTTACTCAATGGCAACGTGTTACCTTTTTGAATCGCTACTGAGTTACCAGAAATGATTTCATCACCAGCATTCAAGCCCTTTGGCGCAATAATATAACGTCTCTCACCATCTGCATAAAGCACAAGTGCGATATTGGCACTACGGTTTGGATCGTATTCTAGACGCTCAACTTTCGCTGGAATATCGTCTTTATTACGTTTAAAGTCGATAATACGATATCTTTGTTTATGGCCACCACCTCTGTGTCTAACGGTAATTTTTCCGCGGTTGTTGCGACCATTAATTCTATTTTTGCTTTCTGTTAAAGCGGCGAAAGGTTTGCCTTTGTGCAAATCCTTATCAACAACACTGACAACAAATCGTCTGCCGGGTGAGGTTGGTTTTCTTTTAATAACTACTGCCATAATAATTCTCTATGAAGCACTTACGTCAATCATCTGGCCTTCGGCCACTTTGACTACTGCTTTTTTCCAATTAACGCGACGACCCGACTTACCTTTGAACATTTTTTTCTTGCCTTTAACGTTCAAAGTTGTTACCGCTTCGACCTTTACACCAAACAATGTTTCAACTGCTGTGCGAATTTCTCTTTTGTTACTATCAGGTGTTACTCTGAATACGTATTGGTTATTGATGGATCCCATTGTTGTTTTCTCTGAAACAACTGGCCCCAATAACACTTTTAATACTTTTTCTTGATTCATAGCATTGCCTCAACTTTCTTTAATGCTGCTTCAGTGATAACAACGTTCTCATAACCAATCAAACTAACTGGATCGATACTTTGCGTATCACAAACACCAACGTGGTATAAGTTACGAGAAGACAAATATAAGTTCTCGTCCAACTCGTCTGTCATCAGCAATGCATCTTTAACGCCAAGAGATGTCATTAAAGCTGTGATGTTTTTCGTTTTGGCTTCAGTAATATCAAACTCTGAAACAACCTTCAAACGCTCTGTGCGTAAAAGTTCAGAAAAAATACAGCTGATTGCGCCTTTGTACATTTTCTTATTTACTTTTTTTGAGTAGTCACGAGGTTGCGCTGCAAACGTTACACCACCGCCAGTCCAAATAGGACCACGAGATGTGCCCGCGCGAGCACGGCCTGTGCCTTTTTGCTTCCATGGCTTTTTACCGCCACCACTAACTGCACTACGGTTCTTTTGTGCTTTAGAGCCTTGACGACCGCCCGACATATAAGCCGTTGTAATTTGATGCACCAATGACTCGTTGTAATCACGGCCAAAAACAGCATCAGACACTTCGTTTGAAGTTGACTTATTTGTTTTTAAGTTTAATACTTTTACTTTCATCTCAAAACCTTTGTTTGATTCTCTATTTAAGCTTCTGCTTCTTCAGTTGGCACTTCTGCAGCAACTTTTGCTTCAGACAGTTGCTTAGAAATTTCTGCGTTTACGTTGTTCTTCTTTGCTGACAAACGCACTTTAACAAAACCCTTGTTAGAGCCTGGGATAGCACCTTTAACAAGTAGCACGTTACGATCAAAATCAACTCTGATCACTTCTAGGCATTCTTCAGTTACTTGGGCGTTACCCATTTGGCCTGCCATTTTCTTACCTTTAAATACACGACCTGGATCTTGACACTGACCAGTTGAACCAATCGCACGGTGAGAAATTGAGTTACCGTGAGTGGCATCTTGCATGCTAAAGTTGTGACGCTTTACGCCACCCTGAAAACCTTTACCTTTCGATTGACCGGTAACGTCAACGTAATGGCCTTCGCCAAACATTGATACGTCAATACTAGTCAAACCTTCAAGCTCGGCTTCGTCAACTCTCGTTTCCCAAAGACCCAAGCCAATTTCTTGAGAAGCTTTCGCGTAATGGCCTTTAATAGCGCTGCTCACACGACGAACTTTTGCTTCGCCTTTTTTGTTTACTTTGGCGCCAGTTGTAACCTGGACAGCGCTGTAGCCATCAGTATCGGTAGTTTTCGTTTGTACTACACGATTAGGCTCAATTTTAATAACACTGACTGCAGATGCACGTCCGTCATCCGTCATGATGCGTGTCATTCCTATTTTTTGTCCTACCAATCCAATTGCCATTTTCTTAATCCTGTCTTATTTCTTTAGTTCAGTTTGATTTTGACGTCAACACCAGCTGCAAGATCTAATTTCATCAATGCATCAACTGTTTTGTCAGTTGGACTAATAACGTCCATCAATCTAACGTAAGTTCTTAATTCGTATTGGTCTCTCGCATCTTTGTTTACATGCGGAGAAGTCAATACCGTATAACGTTCTTTTTTTGTAGGCAAAGGAATTGGTCCTCTGACGCTAGCGCCTGTGCGCTTAGCTGTTTCTACAATCTCTATGGCCGATTTGTCGATTAATCGATGATCGAATGCCTTTAATTTAATTCTGATATTTTGATTGCTCATTTGCCTGTTTGCCTTTTATGACTTCTGGAACGAAAAAACCGTCGATTATACAAGATATCGACGGCTCTCACCTAACTAATTACTGCGTAATCTTCGATACAACACCCGCACCTACAGTACGGCCGCCTTCTCTGATTGCGAATCTTAAACCTTCTTCCATAGCGATCGGTGCAAGTAGCTCTACTGACATCTT
>Ga0066854_10000053_pt1 | contig 37711 bp, 38 predicted proteins | sample ETNtaG_8_FD_65494 | JGI IMG/M metagenome (GOLD analysis project Ga0066854, IMG submission 65494) | Marine microbial and viral communities from oxygen minimum zone, Eastern Pacific Ocean - ETNP201406SV75 | ecosystem: Environmental > Aquatic > Marine > Oceanic | place: Pacific Ocean: Eastern...
TTGGACGGCGTCACCGGCCATGGTGGCGAACAGGCCAGCACTGAACTGAGAGATGCCCTGGACTCCGGAGAATTGAACGACGCCGAGGACATAGTGAATCTCCTGGGCGATATTAACGAAGACTTCTTCAGTGTGGGGTCTGGCCGATTCCTCCTGACCACCGTCTCGGCTGTATTGGGCCGTGGCGACAACGTCCAGGTCGTCTCTTCGGGAGACAGTCCGGTGTTCCTGATCAACAAGGAAGGCCACCAGAAACTCTCCGGCAATGCGGGCGGGTTCCTTCATGTTGGAGTGGCCAGAGCGATCGGCGCATCCGCGAAGTTGGGGGCTCCCGCGCAAGTGGAGATGACCCCATCGGTTGGAGACCGGCTTTTGCTGTGCACCGATGGCATCACCGACAACATGACCATCGAAGAACTGGCCGAGGTTGTCCGTAATGCCTCGACCCCGGAGCAGGCGTCGGCCGATATAGAGGCCACCATCAAAGAGCGGCTAACAGAAGGCCGCGTGCCAGAGACAATCGGCGTCCGGTTCCGTTATGATGACCGCACAGGCATAATCAGGTTCTTCTAGCAGGTGATTCTGGGTGGAGCGACCGGGTCAGTTGCCGCCCGAATCCCACAAATACGCGTCGCAGTCCGTAACCTCGCCTCTTGTGACAATTAGAGCAAATTGATAAGATGCAACAGCTTGGTTTACGCATGAAAAACCAACGCTGGTTAAGGGAAAGAGGAGCCAGATCCGTGGGGAAAATCAAGGTAGCAATAATTGGCGTGGGAAACTGCGCATCATCGTTGGTCCAGGGCATCCATAAATACGTGGAGATTCCGGAAGACGCCGAAGTATCCGGCGTAATGCATAACACCATCGGTGGATACCGCATAGAAGACATTGAAGTCGTGGCGGCCTTTGACATCGATGAGAACAAGGTCGGCAAAGACCTGTCCGAAGCAATCTTCGCCCCACCGAACAACACTATCAAGTTCGCCGAGGTCCCCAAGACTGGGGTGATTGTTGAGCGGGGTATGACCCACGACAGCGTTGGCAAGTACCTGGCCGACATCGTCAAGAAGTCCCCTCACTCCACCTCCGACATCGCCGGCATCCTGCAAGAGCGGGAAGTCGACGTGGTCATCAACTACCTGCCGGTGGGCAGCGAACAGGCCACCAAGTGGTACGTTGAGCAGATACTGAACGCCCGCTGCGGCATGGTTAACTGCATCCCCGTGTTCCTGGCCCGCGAAGAGTACTGGCGCAACCGGTTCGAAGAGCGCGGAGTGCCCATTGTCGGCGACGACATCAAGTCCCAGCTGGGCGCGACCATCACTCACCGGGTGCTGACCCGCCTATTTGAAGACCGAGGCGTGACCATCGACAACACCTATCAGTTGAACTTTGGCGGCAACACCGACTTCCTGAACATGCTGGAACGGGAACGCCTAACCTCCAAGAAGATATCGAAGACCACCTCCGTAACGTCTCAGATGGACGAAGAACCGGAACCGGATGATATCCACATCGGCCCCAGCGACCACGTTCCCTGGTTGAAGGACCGCAAGTGGTGCTACATCCGCATGGAGGGACGTGTCTTTGGCGGCGCACCGATCAATCTGGAGCTTAAGCTAGAGGTCTGGGACAGCCCCAACTCCGCCGGAGTGGTGGTAGATGCCATCCGGTGCGCCAAATTGGCCATGGACCGGGGACAGGGTGGAGCAGTTGAAGGGGCTAGCGCCTACTTCATGAAGTCTCCTCCGATCCAACACACCGACGACCAAGCCCGAGATATTCTCGAGGCCTTCATCGCTGAGGGACCATCAAAGACGGAAGCGAAGAAAGGCAAATCCAAAGAATAATCTCTTGGCTGGCGATGGAACGGAGTAACGCCTTGAAGATCGCCATGGTTTCTCCATACGACTTCACCTGGCCCGGCGGGGTTACTGCCCACGTCGCCCAGTTGGCACGAGAGCTTGGCCGCTCTGGACACGAGGTTCAGGTGTTGGCCCCACATTCCCCATCCCGTGAATTTCAGGATGCCGACCTGTTGGTCCCATTGGGCCGTTCGGTCCCTCTGCCCAGCGGCGGCTCCATCGCCAGAGTCTCTCTATCCTGGTGGCTCTACCCCAAAGTGCGGGCGTTGCTGAAGAAAGAGCAATTCGACATCATCCACCTTCACGAGCCCATGGCGCCCATACTCCCCCTGTGCGTTCTGGAATTCTCCAAATCGGTCAACGTGGGGACTTTCCACGCCTCCTACGCCCGCCAACACCTATACCGTTTCACTTCTCCGATAATCAAGCGCTGGCAGCAGAGGCTTCACGGCAATATCGCCGTCTCTCCGGCCGCCCGCCGTTATGTAAACAACACCTTCCCGGGCGACTATGAGATTATCCCCAACGGCATCGACTTCAAGCATTTCTCAGCCAGCGCCGCCCTGCTACCCCAGTACCAAGACGGCAAGCTGAACATCTTGTTCGTGGGCCGTCTGGAGAAGCGGAAGGGCCTTCGGTACCTGTTGGAAGCCTACGGCAAGCTGAAATGGGAGATGCCCAACATCCGGCTCATAGTGGTCGGCCCCGGAAACCCGGACAAAGAGTCCTACCGCATATTGAGCTCCCACAACCTGCAAGACGTGGATTTCGTGGGTCGGGTCTCCTACGATGACTTGCCCCGGTACTACGCCAGCGCCGATATCTTCTGCTCACCGGCCACCGGCGCCGAGAGCTTCGGGATCGTGCTGCTGGAGGCCATGGCAGGGGGCAAACCAGTGATCGCGTCGGACATCGAAGGCTTCCGGGGAGTCATGACCGACGGCGAGCATGGCCTGCTAGTCCCGAAGAAAGACAGCGACGCCCTGGCCGACGCCCTGAAAAAGCTGGCCCAAGACCCAGAACTGCGGGCCAAGTTGGGTGGTCAGGGCAACCGGACGGCCGAGGACTACCGTTGGGAAGTGGTCGCGGGCCAGGTTGAGAAATACTACGACAGATGTTTACAGGCGGCCAAAAGCACTTCTAATGGAACAAATGGGACGCGAACAATTTAGGGCGGCGGTCCTCCGCTACATAGAACTGCCGGGGGCCAAGTTCTTCAGGGCCATCAAGTTCACCCCCAACAGCATCACCATCCTCGGCTTCCTGATCACCGTAGTTTCTGCATACCTGGTCGGCGCCGGCTGGCTGCTAGCTGGCGGGATAGTGTTCCTCTTCGCGGGTGGCCTTGACCTGATGGACGGAGCGTTGGCCAGGCTTACCGGCAAGGTCAGTCCCTTTGGCGCCCTGCTTGATTCAGTCTTCGACCGTCTCAGCGAGGCTGCGCTATTCGTCGGCATAGCGGTCTTCGCCCTGCGTGATGACATCAGTGAGGACCGGCAGATATTTTTCATCACCGTCCTCCTGGCAGCGCTGATCTTCTCCCAGGTTGTCAGCTACCTACGGGCCCGCGGCGAGGGTCTGGGAGTGTTCACCAAAGCCGGGGTGATGACCCGGCCGGAGCGGGTGGTGCTACTGGGAGTTGGGCTGATCGTCGGCCAGATCGAGTGGTTCCTGTTGGGCATCGCCATAGTCTCGTGCTTCACTCTGTTTCAGCGTATGTTCACCATCCGCGACATGCTGGACAAAGCTGGATAACCCACGGCTTCCCGTGTAAACTGGTCTCCACCCAAGGCCCCTTGCCTTAAGTACCATTGGAGACCGGCAATGACCCAGCAGGCGTTAATCCAGGACCAACAGAAAGCTCAGCTCAAGCGGACCTTCCGTAAGGACCTCAAGGCTGAGGTGGAGCTGCGCCTGTTCACTCAACGCCCGTCCCCCATCGCCGTGCCAGGCCGGGAGTGCAAGTACTGTGTCCAGACCCAGCAGATGTTGGAAGAGCTAACGGCTCTTTCTCCCAAACTCCACCTGGAAATCATCGATATCTACGCCCAGCCTGAGCTGGCCAGCGGCGAGAAGATAACCAGGGTGCCGGCCATCGCCTTCGGAGAAAAAGGTAAGGCCAAACTGCGGTTCTTCGGCATACCCATGGGCTACCAGTTGCCCGTGGTCGTCGAGAACATCAAGACCATCTCCCGGGGCGTCAGTCCCCTGAGCATGGACACGCGCAAGAAGCTGCGCGGCATCAACCAGCCGGTGCACATCCAGGTGTTCGTCATACCAACGGACGCCGACTGCCAGGGCGTCGCCCGGTTGGCCCACGCATTAGCCTTGGAGAACCAAAACATCACCGCCGACGTGGTGGAGATTGAAGAATTTCCCGCTCTGGCCCGCCAGTACGGGGTTCGGTCCGTTCCCGTGACGGTGGTCAACGAGTTCACCCAGGTCGCCGGACTCGTCAGCGAAGCCGAATTTGTCGAGAAGATCGTCCAGTGGGGAGTACGCCAGGAATCTGAATCCGCACCGGTCCAAGCCTAGAACACCAACCAAACTGCACCAGGAGAAATTAGCGTGCCCAAAGAAATTAAGGGTGACATGAACGGTCAGGGCCTACACGTCGGAGTGGTCGTTGCCCGTTTCAACGAGATCATAACTAGGAAGCTGCTGGACTCAGCCGTAGAGACCCTGATTCGCCACGGGGTACGGGACGAAGACATCACCGTCAGTTGGGTCCCTGGGTCCTTTGAATTGCCGGTCGTGGCCAAGACCCTGGCCAAGACCGGGCGTTACCAGGCGGTCATCTGCCTTGGGGCGGTCATCCGCGGCGAGACTTCCCACTACGACATGGTGGCTGGTCAGGCTGCCGGCGGCATCAATTCGGTGGCGTTGGAGACCGGAGTGCCGACCATCTTCGGCGTGCTGACCACCGAGAACATGGATCAGGCGATGAACCGGGCCGGGGGCAAGGCGGGCAACATGGGGGCCAACACGGCCGTCGCAGCCATCGAGACCGCCAGGCTCATCGAGGCCGCCAACACAGCCTAACCTCTTAGATAACAAGGAGCACTCTCCGTGAAATTCGGTGTGACCATCCCTAATAACTGGGGTATCGAAGACCCTAAGCAGGTCTTGGAGTTCGGCCCCCTGGCAGAAAACCTGGGCTACGACTCAGTCTGGGTCATGGACCATCTGTTCAACACCGGATACATCCGAGAGCGGCTGGAAGACAAGCCCTACTACCACCCCATGGCCATCCTGTCATTCCTGGCGGCCACGACGTCAAAAGTCACTTTGGGGACGTCGGTACTGGTGCTTCCGTACCACAACCCCGTTGAGCTGGCCAAATACGCCGCCACTTTGGACCAGGTCTCAGATGGCAGGGTCACCCTGGGCGTGGGTGTGGGGGCAATGACCGAGGAGTTCGACGCGCTTGGCGTCTCGATGCGTGAAAGGGGCTCCCTCACCAACGAGTGCATCGACATCATGAAGGAGCTCTGGTCCAGCCATCTGCCCAAGTACCAGAACAAGCGATGGGATTTCTCCGACCTCTATTTCTCTCCCAAACCGGTGCAGCCCAGCATCCCCGTGTGGGTCGGCGGTTCCAGCCCCGGCGCTATCAAGCGGACTGCCGTCAGGGGCGACGGCTGGCATCCCACCGGCGTTTCTGCCGAGGGTTACGCCATCACCAAACAAGAAATCATCCAGGCCGCCACGGCCGCTGGAAGGGATTCCTCCAAGATGACCTGGTCCACCAGGGTTGAGGTTGAAGTGCACGGCCGCCCCTCCAGTGAACGAGCCGCCAGCCGCAACACCCTTCCAGGAGACGACCCAGCAAAGATGGTGGCCGACATCAGAGCCTACCAAGACGCCGGAGTCGACCACATAGTCTTAGCCTTGAACTCAGGGGATGTCCTCGCCCTAAAGCAGCTGATGGAGACAATCGCGGCCGAGATTATGCCAGAGTTTCGGTAGGGGATTAAGTAGATGTCATGGCCAGGTCAGGTTAAGAAACGGATCTTGGACAGTCGGGGTAATCTTATTGAGACCGGTTTAGCCAATATCCTGGGAGTCGATAGTGGTGAGCCACTGCAAGAATCATAATTTGGTCTTGCGTTTCCTGATAGACGATGCTAAACGGAAACCCTGGGACAACGACCTCCCGAAAACCTTCACTGAGAGGGGATTCTGATTGCGGAAATATCTCTATTCGCTAAATTCCGCTTTCAAAGGCGAGTAAGAATCTTAGGCCAAGGCCGCCGAGGCGCGGTTCATAGAATTCTTCCGTGGCTTCTAGTTCCGTTGAAGCGTCGGGGTGGATTTCTACTTCAATCACTTTCCTTCGTACTTAAATTTCAGCCTTGCCAAAACATCAGCAACGGGGATTCCGGTCGCCGAACCATCTTTGATCTGTTGAGCTCTTCGTTTAGCTTCAGTGATCCAAAGATTCTCTACTTCCACCGGGTCTTCAACGGACTCTTCAAGGCTGCAAAGGAGGCTTACAGCAAGCCTAGCGCGGTCTTCAGCAGACAGTTGCAACGCGTCCTGTTCCAATTCGCCCATAGATTGGGCCATGGCCATCCTCCGTCCTATCTCTAAGAGGTCGTAATACTTGCATTAGACGTTGGCCCTGTCCGCAGAGTACAAGGCCAAACGATCTAGGAACAAACTATGATTCCCCCGCTTCAGTCTCAACCCCCGGCCTCACCGGCGCGCGCGTCAGCAGCAGCATGCCTATGGTGGCGAAGCCCAAGATTGCCAGGATCAGGAAGGCGTCTTTGTAGCTGCCGGTTACGTCGTAAATGGCGCCGGAGAATATAGCGCCGATGGCCTGGCCCAGGGATACGAAGGGTTCGGTTACGCCCCGGATTGCGCTTAGCGAACGGCGACCGAAGTAGTTGGCGTAGGCGACTACCGGCACCACCAGGATTCCACCAACTGCAGCCCCGAATATGGCTGCAACGACTAATGCCTCAATGGCGCTATCGGCGGAAGGGAACAGGACCAGCGCCACCGCCATCATCAGCGCCACCCCAGCATAGGTGAAGCGCACGGGCACCCGGTCTACCAGCCAGCCCCAAAAGAGGCTGCCCGCGCCGGTGAACACGGCGTTGACGCTCAGCGTCGCCGCCGACACGCCCACGCCCAGGCCCTGGTCCAGGAAATAGGCTCCCTGGTGGATATTGGTGCCTGATTGAAGCAAAAACAGCGATCCGGTGGCCAGGGCCAACAGCCAAAGGGTGGGGGTGCGCATGGCTTCTCGCAAAGTCCAACTAACCTCTTCAACGGCGGTTGCCACATCATTTCCGGCGCCGGGTTGTTCCGGGAGATCGCCGTCGGGAAGCAGGCCCACCGATTCCGGACTCTGCCGTATCAGCATCGAGACCGGCCCCAAGGCCAGCACCCACACCAGCACCCCCAACACGATCCAGGCGTCTTCCCAGCCCCGGTATTTGATAACTAGCCCTGCGATCAACGGAAAAGTGATCATGCCTAGAGAGTGGGAAAGAAACAGCATTCCGGTGGCCCGGCCGCGTCGCCTGACGAACCACCGAGACACAACGACCGAAGGGCCTATGTTCAGTGGGCTAGAAAATAAGACGCGCCCAGTGCCGTAAGCCAGATAGAATGCAATCGGCACGGTTGCCCAGGCTAAAGAGATCGTCGAAAGCCCTAGAACGAGTATGCTGACCGTCAGAATCGTCCGGGCGCCATACCGATCCAGGGTCCAGCCCACCACCGGCGAGGCCACAGTGGCCACCAGCCCACCCAGGCTGGCGGCTCCGGCGATGAGGGTCCGGCTCCAACCCAAGTCTTCGGACATAGGGAAAATGAATACGGCCAGGGTCAAACTGGCGGTGGCGTTCCGGACAACCATGGAACTGCCGGCCGCGAAGAGAATGGTCCAGCCGTAGAAGAACGGCATCTTATTTAGGAGTTGGTACATCGGTTGATCGCCAAGACAACGTATATGAAAATGCCAACCAAAAACGCCGAGGCACGACTACGAGCCCGCCACGGCGGTCATTCTCACGAAACTAGAGTATAGCTTGAAAATACTTCTCGGTAATAATCGGACAAGAATGCGGCTCAGGCCGGCCCTGGGTGATATTGGCATTGATCGGCCTGCTCGCCTTGGTTGCGTGTAAAGGCGCAGCTGGCGATCCCGGCCAGACAGGTGATTTGGGCTCCCAAGGGATCCATGGTGACCAGGGGTCCGGAGGTGTTGACGGGAGAGCCTCCACTCGATTTTGGCGGTTTCATAGGCGACACGCGGGAAGCCGTGACCTTCGTCAACATGGTCTTTTCCTAGGGGTCAGGCGTGCGAATATCGCCCACCGAGGTGATCACCGCCGAGCATGTGATCACAGGCGCCGGGCGGGTGGATGTGTCAGTGGAAGGGGGTACCTATCAAAGGGCCACGGTCACGGGATACGATACTGACCGCGATCTGGCGCTACTCCTCCTGGACAACCCGGTGGCGGGCATGACCGTGGAGCTGCCCTTCGCCAACCTATCCCAGAGGTCAGTGGCGGACATCGGCTACGAGGTCGCGTTGATCAGGCCCGTCCCGAGCACCTCGAACATCACCCCGCTGGTGACGTTTGGACGCATCGGGGCGCTATGGGATATCCGGCCCGGAAACTACGCCATCGGTCAGCAGGAAACGGTCTAATTGGGCTTCGGGCAAGGGGAAGGTGCCTTCCAGTTCGATGGGGTTCTGAGTGGCGATCAGCAAGAACAACGCGGGCAGAGGGATAGTCAGGTCGTCAACGGTAAATTGCCGGTTCACCGGGGCTTCTATCTGAGGTTAGGCGATGAGTTAGTATAATCCCTTGGTCACCGGCTCCCAACGTGATCTTCAGCTTCCCGTAGGTCTTTGAACGAGTCAACGCTGTGCCAGAAACTGCGAGACCTTAGGGCGGCTAGTTGTCCCGCCTGAGCCAGTCTGGGAAAGGTCTCGGTCTCGTGGTCGCCCAGGTCCGGTAACTCGCCTGCGATGGGCCGCTCGAAGAGATATATGCCTGCATTGATCCAGTGCTCCATCTCCACCTTCTCCCGGAAGCCAGTTATGGTGTCGGAGGAGTCCATCTCGACCAGTCCGTAGGGGCTGACCATGGGCACAACCATGATGGTGGCCATGTGCAATTCGTTGGCCGATTTCCGTTCCCGGTGGACCGAAATTAGGCGGTCCAGAGTCTCATCGGTTATGACGTCTCCATTCAGCACGGCCACCGTTTCTTCGGTGGTCGGAACTTCGGGGAACCCCGCCTTGATGGCCCCGCCGCGTCCAAGAGGAGAGTCTTCCACGCTGTAGTGGGCGTTGATGCCGAAGGCGCTACCGCCGCCGAAGTGGTCCTCGATGGCGTCGGCTCGGTACCCGGCCAGAAACACCACGTCGGTCACTCCGCCGCGCTTCAACCACTCAACCTGGTGTTCCAGGATGGGCTTGCCGCAAACGGGAACCATGGGCTTGGGCAGGGTATCGGTTAGCGGGCGGAGTCTTTCACCCTTCCCGCCGGCCAGGATCAACGCATACACGGCAGAAAACCTCGCACTTGGCAACCTAATTTACGGGCCGCTATCTTGCCGGTAATATACTCGCGCCGCGCCTGTAGGGTCAACGCAGTGCCTAGCTGGGTTGTTGGATGAAGAATGAGTTGGCAGCCCCGCCTGGGTTCGAACCAGAGATTTCAGCTTCAAAGGCTGGCGTGTTACCGCTACACTACGGGGCTACAAGAAGAAGACACGGTCTATTAACCAGAACCGCTCCATTTATTCTGATGTCATCACACCTGGCCGTCAAGGCCGCAGGGCGTTGCTCAAGCCGGATGCTATAATCTCCCGAAGATGAAAAAACTCCGCATTTCGTTCCTACATCTGGCGCCCGTCACCAGCGATATCGACCACAATCGAAAGCTGGTGGAACAGGGCGTGAAGGTCGCCGCCGAGCGGGGGGCCCGGTGGGTGGTTACCCCCGAACTCTGCATCCCCGGCTACCTGTTCATGCACACCATCGGCACCGACTGGATACTCCCCCAACCCGACCCCTGGATGAACGGGTTCTTGGGGTTGGTCAAAGAGCACGGCCTGACGGTCTTCCTGTCCCATCCGGAGCGAGACCCGGCCTCCGACAAGATGTACAACACCGTTTTCGTAATCAACTCCGACGGCGAGATTATCGGCAAACACCGCAAGGTCAAAGCCCTGGGCGGGGCGGAATCTTGGTCCACCAGTGGCTGGAAGATCGACCCCATCAACTGTGACGGCATCAGCACGGGAATCTTGATCTGCGCCGACGCCTACAAGAACGAGATTGCCCAGGTGTTCAAGGACAAGGGCGCCCAGTTGCTGGTCTCGCCTGTATCCTGGGGCCCTGGGCACTGCGGCCCCGACGGCGAGTGGGAAGCACGGTCGGTCGACACCGGACTGCCCATGATGGTCTGCAACCGCTCGGGCGACGAGGCCGGGGAGCTTGATTACAGCCTGGCCGAAAGTGTGGTCACCCAGAACGGAAAACGGCTTCTGGAGGCCACATCAGACCGGTCGGTAGTCCTCTCCTTCGATTGGGACATGGACAATATGTCTATGATTTCAGACGACTTTGAACGGGTGTACCTCTAACCCCTCAAAACCTGATTGTGGAAACCCGGTTCCGGGGTTCCCCTCATTTTGAGCCTGTCGAAGGGCTCCCGTTTCTGCGCAAGCATGGTTCGGCGGGGCTCACCACGAACGGCTGGCATACCAAGTTATCAACAAAAGGGGTATGCCATACCTCTAGTTCTCGTACACTGTCTCTCCGCCAACTATGGTCCGATCGATCGAGATATCCTTGATCCCTAGGGGGTCTATCTGTGTGGGATCGCTGCCCAAGACCACCAGGTCCGCCAGTTTTCCGATCTCCACCGAACCCTTGATGTTTTCTTCGAATGACGCGTAGGCGCCGTTCACCGTGTACAGCCGCAGGGCTTCCTCAATGGATATCTTCTGTTTGGCGCCCCATTCCTTGCCTGTGCTGTCGGTGCGGGTGACGCAACTCTGGATCCCCAGCAGCGGCTCGAAGGGCCCAGGCGGGTAATCGGTGGCCCCGGTGGAGACCACGCCCGAGTCGATGAACGACCGTTGGGCGAACATCCACTCCAGCCTCTGCTCGCCGTAGTAACGCATCTTCTCGCCGTGGTGATAGACGTAGGTGCAGAAGGGCGTGGCGATAACACCTAGGGCTTTCATCCTACCGAGCAGCTCCGGATTGACCAGAGTGCAGTGCTCGATACGGTGCCGGACGTCAGACCTGGGGTGAGCTTTCTGGGCCCTCTCGTAGGCGGTCAGAACCATGTCGATGGTCAGGTCGCCGTTGGCGTGGATGCAGACTTGGAAGCCGGCCCGGTGCATGTCCATCACCTGCTGCTCGATCTCGTCTTGCTCCATGGCCAGGATGCCGTGGTCGCAGGTGGAACCAATGTAAGGCTCGGACAGGTAGGCGGTGCGGGAGGCGATGGCGCCGTCGGCCACCATTTTGATGCCGCCTACGCGCAGCAGATCGTCGCCCAAGCCGGTCTTGATTCCGGCCTCACGCAGCGCCGGGAACTGTGGGTACCACATCAGGGCATACACCCGGAGACTCAAATCCCCGGCGGCCTTGCCGTCCTGATAGGTCTGGAATTCCTCGGTCGTCACCCTGGCGTCATGGACGCTGGTCAGGCCGACCCGGTTCAGCATGTTGCAGATGGTCCGCAGACCCTCACGGCGTATCTCTTCAGTGTCCACCGGGATGAGGTTGAAACGCACATGATCGATGGCGCGCTCGTAGACTATGCCGTTCAACTTTCCGGTATCCGGGTCGCGGCCCAGCCTACCACCGGGCGGGTCCGGAGTTTCATCGTTGAAACCGCCTGCTCCCAGACCTGCCGTATTCATATAGTAGACGTGCCCGGCCCGGTGGGACACCATCATCGGATGGTCCGTGGTCACCGCGTCCAGGTCCTCACGGTATAGATGACGGCCCTCGTTGGAGGCGGTGCGGTCGGTCTTGGTGTCGTCAAACTTGAACCCCTGAACCCACTCACCGGCCGGGGTTTTGTCGGCACGTTCTTTAAGGCCGGCCTGGACTTGCTTCAGAGTCGGCACGTCGCAGTCGGCGGACATCACGTGGCGGATGCCGCTGCTCAACACGTGGATATGACCGTCAATGAACCCGGGCAACGTCGTCTTGCCGCCCATGTCAAGCACCTTTGTGTTCGGCCCAATGAGACCTTCCATGTCCTCGTTGCTGCCAACTCCGGCGAACTTGCCGTGGGTCATGGCCACCGCCTGCGCTCTGGGGCGTTTGGTGTCCATGGTCATGATATTGGCGTTCTTGATAACAGTTTCGGCCTTGCCGTTGGTGTTGGTCATGTCTGGCTCTCCCAGGTAATTAATCGATATTCAGGTCGCACCGGTATTGTAGGCTCTTATCTGACTTGGCGCACAGCTGCTGTATGATAGGCCAATTTCCAGCCAACAAGGAGTGACTTGGTGGACACTTCAAGTCCCACATCGGACCAAGAAGTAGACATCATTGCCGTCGGATCAGGCATGGGGGCAAGCTGCGCAGCCCTGGCGGCCCAAGCGCAGGGCCTGGAAACCGTCATCCTGGAGAAGTCCGAGGTTTACGGCGGTGGAACTACCTATTCATACGGGATAGTTTGGGTGGGCGACAACCACTTGGAACAGGCTTTGGGAATCAAGGATTCCAGGGAAGACGCCTATGACTATCTTCTGCACCTGGCAGCCGGACACGAGCTAGGCAGCAGCCTCCGGGCTTATATCGAAAACTCTCCGGAAGCACTCAAGTTCTTCTGCGACGATGTGGGGATTCCTTTCTATGTGGTGCCCGGCTTCCCCGACTACTTCCAGGGGATGGCGCCTGGCTCTCTGGGCGAAGGACGCAATCTGCAAGTCAGGCCATTCGAAGCCAAGTCTCTCGGCAAGTGGCACAGCCACCTGCGTGCTGCTCCAGCGGTCACGCACCGTGCGACGTTCGAGGAGGTTGCCAGTTGGGGCGGCCGGGCGAAACCCCAAAATTGGGACCGCCGGCTTATCCGGGAGCGCATGGAGCAGGATATCCGCACCTTCGGGGCCGGCCTGATCGGCCACCTGATGAGCGCGGTGCTGCAGCGCGATATCCCCTTTCACCTTGATACTCAGGTACGCTCCCTGATCGTGGAAGGTGGCCGGGTGCGTGGGGTGCTGGCCAGGCAAGGACGCGAAGATGTCCGGATCATGGCGCGGAAGGGCGTTGTCCTCGCCACCGGGACCAACATTAGAGACAACTCTTTGACCAGGCGGTTCAGCGAGATGCACGCCACAAAATCGCTGTTGCCGCCCAGCGTGGACGGCGACTCGGTGTTGATGGCTGGCGAGATCGGCGCGGCCATCAGCGTCAAACCCATGTTCCAACAAGACCTGCTGTACGTCATCCCAGGGGAGGACCACTACGGTACTCCGTTATACCGGGGCGTGACCAACAACGAATCGGGGTTTCCCCACAGCATCTTGGTGAACCTGGACGGTAACCGGTTCTCCGACGAGTCCATCGGCCAGCAGGTAGGCTCCACCCTGCGCAATTTCGACGTTCGGCGCCACCGGTACGTCAACGTGCCCTGCTTCTTGGTCTTCGACCAGACCTACCTGGATAAGTATGGACTCGGCAGCATCCAGCCAGGCCAAGACATTCCCGATTGGCTGGTGCGAAATAAGAGCATCAATGGATTGGCCCATGATCTCGGCATCGATGGGGACGGATTAGCCAAGACCATCCGGCGGTTCAACCGGTTCGCGGTTGCTGGGAAAGACCAGGACTTTGGCCGGGGCGAGTTCCCTTTCGCCAATTCCATCAGCGGCGACCTGACGCACGAGCCTAACCCCAACCTAGGCCCCCTGGACCAGCCGCCTTATTACGGTCTACCCCTGGAACCGGCGGCCACTGGCTCCACCGGTCTCATGACCAACGAATTCGCCCAAGTGTTGCACCTGCGGGGCCAGCCCATACCGGGACTCTACGCCTGCGGAAGCACCAGCGCCCATTTCTACGGCATCGGCTACCAAGCAGGCTGTGAGCTAGGCGGCGCCATGACCTTCGGCTATCTGGCGGCCAAACACGCCGCAGCAGAGTAACCCGCAAAGGGAAGAAAGAGTCCCTTCCCTCATCATCCTTTCGCGGAAAGAGGGGAAGGTTAGGATGGGGCACCCCTCATTCCTACTAAGTCAATTCTCGCGAGAAACTAAAAACCGCTGCAGAATCAGCATCGCCGCAGTCTCGTCCACCGACGCCCGGTCCCTTGAAGGCTGCACCCCGGACTCCCGCAGCAGTCCCTCAGCTTCAACGCTGGTGTAGCGCTCGTCCATCTCGTAGATTGCAAGGGATTTTTCGCTGATGGTCCGGCGTAGGGCTCGGATGAAACCGCGGGCCAATCTCACAGCCTCTCCAGCTTTGCCGTCCAAGGTGTAGGGGATGCCAACGACGACGCCCTGGGCCTGGTGCTCTTTGGCCGAGTCGATGACCTTCTGGACGTCTTGGGCCAGTTTGCTGCGGACGATGTGGCCCGCCGGCAACGACATTCCGCCCGGTCCGCTGACCGCCAGACCGATGCGGCGCTCACCAAGGTCGAGGGCGATCAGTTTCGGCTGCTCTGCCATCGCCGATCTAAGAAAGCCCCTGGCGTACCAAAGCTGGAACACCACTCAGAGCTTCATCTACTTTTTCAGGCTGCTTTCCGCCGGCTTGGGCCATCTCGGGACGTCCACCGCCGCCGCCACCCATGACCTTGGCGGTGTCTCGGGCGAGATTTCCGGCGTGCAGGCCCCGTTCCACCAGGTCCGGGGTGACCATGGTGATCAGGATGGGGCTGCCCTCCACCACTGCGGCCAACGCCACCACGACGCTGCCCAGCTTGTCCTTGAGGAAGTCGCCCATCTCCCGCATGCCGTCGGCGCTGGCGGCCGAGGTCCGTCCGGCCACCACCTTGGCGCCATCAACGTCCTGGACCTGTTTCAGTAGCTCCTCGGCCTCGTCCCGCAGCGAAGTCTTCTGGAACCCTTCCAATTGCTTCCGGAGGTCGTCGTTCTCCTGCATGAAGCTGTCCAACCGGGCTTCCAGGTCGGCAACAGGAGTCTGGAGCTTTTTAGATAACGCTTCCAGACGGTCAGACTGCTGCACAAATAATCCTTCCGCAGCCTTTCCAGTTACCGCCTCGATACGGCGCATACCGCCACCGATGCTGGACTCGCCCAGAACCACCAGCGCGCCCACCTGTCCGGTGGCAGAGACGTGGGTACCTCCGCAAACCTCGACGCTGAAAGCATCTTCGATTAAATGGGGCTCGGGTGCCATAGTGACCACCCGCACCACGTCGCCGTAACGGTCTCCGAAAAAGGCCAAAGCGCCCTCTCGGACCGCCTCGCTGTAACTGGTCTCATGGGAGGTCACAGACAGGTTGCCGCGCACTTTGTCGTTGGCCAGAGATTGGACCGACAGCAATTCATCACGGGTCAGAGCGCTCACGTGGCTGAAGTCGAAGCGCAGCCGTTCCGGGGCCACGAATGAACCGGCCTGCCGGACGTGGGCTCCCAGCACCGAGCGCAGAGCCGCGTGCAGGATGTGGGTGCCACTGTGGTTCCGGGATGAGTCCAGGCGGCGCGCCGCTTCAACTGAGGCTGTGACCGCGTCGCCAACGGATATTTCGCCCTGGTCGACCATCCCTCGCTGGACTATCAGCCCCGCCACCGGACTCTGAGTATCCGCCACCATGACGACGCCGTTGGGGCCGCTGATAACGCCCCGGTCTCCCAACTGCCCGCCGCCCTCTGCGTAGAAGGGGGACTGGCTGATCACTATTTCTACTTGCTGCCCCTGGGTGGCGTGGTCTACGGATATGCCGCCTGAAAGTATGGCCGCGATTTTGGCGTCCTGCTCAATCAGGTTGTAGCCCACGAACTCGCTGGCGTCCAGACCCAAGTCCGAGTAGGAGGTCTGCATCTCCATAGCGCCGGAGAACGAGCCAGAGGAGCGGGACTGCTCTTTTTGAGCGTCCATCTCCCTCTCGAAGCCCTCCATGTCCACTTCCAGGCCGTGTTCTTTGGCAATCTCGGCTGTAAGTTCCGGTGGGAAGCCGTAAGTGTCGTAAAGGGTGAAAATCTCGTTCCCTGTGAGCAACACCTCCATATCTCCTACCGCTTTCCGGTAGGCCAGTTGGAGGTCGTCGCCTAGAACTTGATATGACTCAGATCGCTTCATCAAGGCCATATGAGCTAACACCGCTCCAGCGTTCTCACCCTCCTCGTCTTCGAAAACATATAGGTCGTCGATACCAGTTACATTGGTTCCCGCAGGAGAAACAATACCCGTCTCAACTAAAGAATTCTCAAGTTCATTAGCGGATTTTGCCCGACCCTTGATCATGCCATTCAGTATGTCGATGCCCCGTTCATAAGCCTCGGCAAACCCTTTCTCCTCAAGACTGATGACCCGCTGTATGAACTCATGATTCTGTGAGAGTTCTTTGTAGACTCCGCTGAATTGGGGGATGACTGCTTCGACGACCTCGGTCAGGAACGCTTCTTCGAGGCCTAGTTGGCGTCCGTAGCGGATGGCGCGGCGGATGACCCGGCGAAGGACGTAGCCCCGGCCTTCGTTACCCGGCACCACGCCGTCGCCGATCAGGAAGGCGGCCGCGCGGGCGTGCTCGACGACCACCCGCATGGCGTAGTCCGTGTCAGTGTCTTTCCCGTAGGTCTTGCCGGTCAGTTGGCTAACCCGATCAATGATGGGAACGAAGAGGTCAGTCTCGTAGATGTTGTTCTTGCCTTGTAGGATGACCATCGCCCGTTCCAGGCCCATGCCGGTGTCCACGGATGGAGCGGGTAAGGGTGTCCGGTCGCCGCCGGTGTCCTGGTAAAACTGCATGAAGACGAGGTTCCACAGCTCCACGAATCGTTCGCAGTCGCAGTTGGGGTGGCAGCCGTTGATGGGCTGTGCCTTCCCGGACTTCAACTCGCTGCGGAACTGGGCGGTGAGGTCATCGGGCGGCATCATCCGGCCGTCGTGGCAACCCTTCTCCGAGCCGCCGTCATAGTGGACCTCGGAGCAGGGGCCGGTGGGTCCTTCGTTGCCAGCCGGGCCCCACCAGTTATCCTTGTCGCCGTAGCGGTAGATGCGCTCCGCAGGGACGCCGACCTGGTCCCGCCAGATGGCGTAGGCTTCATCGTCGCCCAGGTGGATGGTGACATAGAGACGCTCTGGGTCCAGCTTGAATAGCTCGGTGACCAACTCCCAGCAGAAGCCCACCGCGCCCTTTTTAAAATAATCGCCGATGCTAAAGTTGCCCAGCATCTCGAAGAAGGTCAGGTGTTTGTGGTCGCCCACCTCGTCGATGTCGGTGGTGCGGAAGCTCTTCTGACTGCTGGTCAGCCGCTTGGACGGCGGGGTCTGCTCGCCCATGAAGAAAGGCTTGAACGGCACCATACCGGCGCTGGTGAAAAGCAGGGTCGGGTCGCCAGCCGGTACCAACGAGGCCGAGGGCATATGCTGGTGCCCTTTGCTCTCAAAAAACTTGATGAAAGAATCTCTGATCTGGTCGCCGTTCATTGTTTACCTTTCGGGGTCTTCCTTTGGGTATTTCTGGTTTTTCATTAACTGGGCTGCCGAGCCGGTCAAAACCCTCTTTGGCGTCGAAAACAGGTCGCCAAAATTACGGAATACGCTCTCCGAAGGGGTTGGATTGAATTGTATTTGACTACGTATAGGCAGTCAACGGTTACCGCCGCTGACTGGCCCGGAAATGAGATGACAGGTGGCCCATGGCATATTGCTTTTCAGTTGGCATAATCTTGCTTGACCATAAAGGTTGACACACTTAAGATTTAGTTGACGGGCGCGAATTTTCGGTCTCCGAACGCGTCCACTGTCGGTGTAGTAGGAGGTGTTGATGGACTCCAGCATTATCGGCAAGATTGAAAAGGCCAGGCAATACGCTGAAGAGAAAGACCGAGTAAATATCACGAGTTTCGCCGCGACATTCAAGGGCAACCACGACCAGTACGATGTCCGGTTTGAGGACGGCGCCTGGCGTTGTGAATGCCATTTCTTCGCCAACAGGGGAGTTTGCAGCCACACCATGGCCCTCCAACGAATCCTGGACGAGATGCTGACCGATCAGCCCGAGCCGGTAGAGACCAACTAAGTCACCCGGCTAACATTCCAAGGAGACGACCATTGCGGTCCGGGAAACGGGCCGCATGCGAACCATGTCGTGATAAAGGGCCTCCTGAAAATTTGGAGGCCCTTTTATTTTGCCGATTGGCACTCGCCCTCACCGCTGTTAGTATTTGGCCGGTAACCAACCTGCCTTGCCCTTCATGAAATACCGGAAACACAGTAAAACACCGCCGGCTTCCAGATAGATTTGCACGAACCTCCCCCAAATAACCCATCGGTTGAACAGAGCGGTTTCGGAATTCCGCCCGCCCTCCGTTATCCGGCCTACCGGGCCTATTGGCTGGGTCTGTTGGCGTCGGTCAGTGGGTTCCAGATGTTCCGGGTTGGGCAGGGTTGGCTGATCTACGAGATCACCGGCGACCCTTGGTCCCTGGGCTTGGTCGGTGCGGCCAACGCGATCCCAGCCATATTCTTCAACCTCTTTGGCGGGGTCTTCGCGGACCGCTTGGACAAGCGCCGCCTGATCATCTTCACCCAGCTCACCACAGGCAGCCTGATATTTCTTCTGGCCACGCTCACTTTACTGAGCGTGGTGGAGTCTTGGCATGTATTGGTGGTTGCCCTCTTGGCTGGCGGGGTGGAGGCGTTCGACAATCCGGCCCGCCAGGCGCTCTATCCCCACCTCATAGACCGCAAGGTAATGATGAGCGCGGTGGCGATGAACTCAGTAATCTGGCAGGGCACCCGGATCGTGGCCCCCGGCATCGCTGGGATCCTGATCGACCTGATCAACACCCAATCGGCCATGTACATATCCGGGATGGGGTTCGTGGTGCTGGCTGTGGTGATGGCCCGTCTCAAGGTCCCGCCCATTCCCCGGGGAGCCATCGGCAACCCGATCCAGGACATTCAAGAGGGCCTGAAGTTCATCAAGGTCAATTCCATATTCGCGTTCTTGATCGGTATGACCTTTTTCAATAGTTTCTTCGGCATGGCCTACGTCATGCTGATGCCCATATTCGCCGTGGACATTCTTGAAGTGGGCGCCAAGGGACAGGGCCTGCTGCTTGGCATGTCTGGGGCCGGAGCCCTGATCAACACCTTGTACATCGGCGCTAGAGGCGCCGTGCCCAACCGCGGCCTGGCCATCATCGGCGGGGCGGTCTTATTCGGCCTGGCGGTGGCAACGTTCGCCCTGACCGCCGAATACGTAGGCTCCCTGTTGCTAGCCATGGGCATCATGTTCGTCGTGGGAATCTTTAATTCCGTTTACATGATCTCCATCCAGAGTTCGCTACAGATCATGGTTCCAGACCGGATGCGCGGACGGGTCATGGGGTTCTATGGTATGACCTGGAGCATCATGCCCCTGGGCGGGTTGCAGGCCAGCGCGTTGACAAGTTTATTCACCGCGCCCATCGCCATCGCCGCCGGGGGTCTGGCCGTGGCCCTCTTCGCCCTGGGTCCGGCCACCGTCAACCCCAGAGTGCGAAATCTGAGTAGCCATCTATCACCGATAGCCGACGAACCCGCAGAAGCTGAAGTTGTCTCAAGTTGATGCCCGTTGACAGGGTGGAGTGCGCCATCTACACTCCTATGTGGCCTGAATTTCTAAACTTAATCCCTGAAGATTTCAGTAGATATTAGTAGGTTTTTAGAGCTTTGTTCCAGAGATTTCCCCGTTATTAAAATGACAATCACATCGCGCCACGAGTCCACTCAGTGAATGGCCACATCCAACCGGCGAACTGACATTTCGATAAAGATAACCGGCAAAACAAAAACAGACTAATTCCCGGAGAGAACTTGGAATTCCTAGTCGTTGGACTAAACCACCGGACCGCGCCCGTTGAAGTCCGGGAACGCCTTTCGCTGAACAAAGAGCAACTTCCCGAAGCTCTTAGCGCTATGAACAGCCACGGCGCGTCCGGTGTTATCCTGTCCACCTGCAATCGTTCCGAGTTCTACACCCTAGAACTGCCCGAGGAAGCGGCCAGCGCTGAAGCCGGGGCCGACCGCGTGAAACAATTCTTGGTAGAGCGGTTCGGCATCTCGCTGCTGGACGTTGACCGGTACCTCTACGTGTATCGCGGATACGACTGCATCCACCACTTGTTCCGGGTGGCCTCCAGTCTCGATTCCATGATCCTGGGTGAGGAGCAGATAATCGGCCAGGTCCGCGACGCCTACGAGGCCGCAACCACCGCCGGCACCGCCCAAGGCCCCTTGGCCCAGCTATTTCAGCAAGCTTTGCGTGTTGGCCGCAGGGTCCGACGCGAGACCGGAATCAGCAGAAACGCCCTCTCGGTGAGCAGGGCTTGCGTCGAGATGGCCAAGTCGGTGCTGGGTGACCTCTCCAGCAGCCGGGTCTTGGTTGTGGGCGCTGGCGAGGCCGGAGAACTGGCCGCCGAGGTGCTAAGCCTGTCCGGAGTGACCGACATCACCGTGACCAACCGCACCTTCCAACGCGCGGAAGAGCTGGCCGCCAGCCTCTCTGCCCAAGCCATAACCTTCGATGGAATGCCCAAAGCTCTGCGCGAGTCGGACATCGTCATCGGCTGCACCGGGTCTCCCGGATATGTGCTGGAAGCCGGCCTGATCGGCGACACCATGGCCGTCCGCCCCGAACGGCCCCTCTTGCTCATCGACATCGCCGTTCCCAGAGACATCGACCCCGAGGCCGCCCAGGTGCAGAACGTGTTCTTGAACGATGTCGACGACCTGGAATCGGCGTCCCAGGCCAGCCGGGACAAGAAGGTCAAGGAAGCCGAGTGGGCCGAGGAATTGGCCACCGACGAAGCCCAGCAGTTCCGCCAGTGGTGTTTGGACCTGGAAGCCCTGCCCACCGTGATCGAACTGCGCGACCGGGCGGACCAAGTCCGTTCCCTGGAACTGCACAAAACAGTGCGGAAGCTCAACGGTAAGCTGGACGCCGAAGCTCTGGAGTCGCTGGACGCCATGACCCGGGCTATCGTGAACAAACTGCTGCACGACCCGACCATGTTCCTGAAAGAGCGAAAAGGCCCCGAGGAACTTCAGATCGCCCGGGACATTTTTCACCTGAGCGAAGAAGGCCCCAAAAGCCCTGATTAATCCTTGTTAACCCCTTCAGGTAACCACTTCAGGGCTTCTTACCGCTTCTCCCCCTGCCCTCACATCGTGAAACCAGCTATAATAACACACCGGTAATATCGGTATTGTCATGTCATTAGTCGAGAAATACGCCCTACTTCCAGACGAGATCGACCGCCTAAGCATCGAAGTCGTTGAAGCCAGCCTGCCCCAGTTAGACGGCCTCACGCCCGAAGAGCGCTACGTGGTGTGCCGCATTGTGCGGGCCGAAGGTGACCCCGAGATAGCCAAAGCCGTGGGATTCAGCCCCGGCGCGGTGGATATCGGCATCGCCGCCATCAAAGCCCAGGCGGCCGTGGTCACAGATGTGCGCATGGTGGAGGTCGGCATATCCAAGGCCCTGCTAGGCAAGTGCGGCATTACGACCCACTGCCAGATCGACACGCTCAACACCGCAGAACGGGCCAAATCCGACGGCACCACCCGTTCCGTGGCGGCCATCCGAGAACTGACGCCCCAACTTAGCGGCGCCATCGCCGTGGTCGGGAACGCCCCCACCGCCCTTCTGGCACTGCTGGACATGGTGGATTCAGGTGAGGTCACCCCCGCGCTGGTCATCGGCATGCCGGTGGGCTTCATCGCCTGCGCTGAGTCCAAGGCCGAACTGAAAAACGTTGACGTGCCCTACATCTCCATCTGGGAGAAGCGCGGCGGCAGTTCAGCGGCGGCGGCCACGGTCAACGCTCTGCTGGGACTGGCCCTCAAAGAGGTTTCTTTGTGAACGAACTTGAGAACGGTAAAGAAAATGGCAACGACCGCTGGGGAGTGGTCTTGCTGGGGCACGGCAGCCAACGCGGCACCAGCAAAGCCGAGTGCTCTTGCGCCTGGCTTCAGTCAAAGACTCCGTCAGGGGAGTCGGCTGAAACTCCGGTTTGGTGCCAAAACTGCCCCAGCACGCCAGACGGCCTGAAACAAGCGGCCAACCGGCTACAAGGGATGCTGGAGCTGGATCAGTCGCAGATGGTCCTATCGTGTCTAGAATTTCTTGAGCCATTCCCTCCGGAAGCGGTCAAGATGCTGGACGACCGGGGCATCCACAACGTTGTTCTGGCCCCGTTTCTGCTAGGCAACGGCAAACACGCCACCCTAGAGATGGAAGAGATCATCGAAGAGGTCCGCGGCCAATTGCCGGGGATCCAACTGCACCTGGCCGGCGGCCTGGGGTTGGACCCGAACCTGGCTGACCTGGTGGTGCAGAGAGTCCGGGAACTAGAAGCCGGGGACTCCACCGTTTTCGGCCAAGGAACCGGTCCCAAGGGCATCCTGCTGGTCAAGGCGGGCACCAAGACCGAATACGACGATTGCATCTGGCTGGAAAAACTGGGCCAACTGATCGAAGGAAAACTGGGCGCGGACTACGCTGTAGCGGTGGCCCAGTCCCATTACGGTGACCCCACCATGGATGCTGCAGCCGCCAAGCTGGCCGAAACACGCGGCGTCTCGTCCATCATGTGTGTCCCCTATCTATTCTTTCCGGGCATCATCCTGCAGAGAAACGTCATCGGCGGCATGAAGCTGATCAAAGAGCGGTATCCCGATGTCGTCATGTCTGTGACGCCTCCCCTGGGTGTCGACGACAAGATCGTGGCCATCACCGCCAACCGTGTGCGGCAAGTTTGGAGTCAGGCGGCGTCATGAGCCCGGCCAAGCCCAGCCCGGAGAGTGACTACAGCCGGCCGACGGTACGGGGCAAGGGGTTGCGGACCGGGTACACCACCGGCGCCTGCGCCACCGCTGCAACCAAAGCGGCCGTCACTGCTCTTCTGACCGGAAACCCCGTCGACAAAGTGACCATCCACCTGCCGATGGGCAAAGACGTCGAATTCACCATGAACCGCTGTGAGTGGACGGACAAAACCATGGGCAGCGAAAAAGTCCTCTGCTCGGTTATTAAAGACGGCGGTGACGACCCAGACGCGACTCACGGAGCGGAGATCTGCGCCACAATTAGCCTCGGTCCAGCGACAGAAGAAGGTCTGACCATCACTGGCGGGGTCGGCGTCGGCATAGTTCACTTCCCCGGCACCGGCATCCCGGTGGGCGAACCGGCCGTAACCCGAGTGCCCCGGCGGATGATCATCGAACACGCTCTCGAAGCCGGCAAGGCCCACGGCATCGAGCCAGGCAAGGGCATCATCGTGGAACTCTCAGTTCCCACCGGCGAAGAAATCGCGCTGAAGACCACCAACGCCCGGCTTGGCGTTATCGGCGGCATATCCATCCTGGGCAGCACCGGCGTGGTCCAGCCTTATTCCACCGCCGCCTGGCGGGCCAGCGTGAACCTGGCCGTCGACGTCGCCGCCACCAACAACATCAACCACATGGTGCTGGCCACCGGCCTGGCCAGCGAAGCCTTTACCAAGAATCACCTGGACCTGCCGGATATGGCCTACGTGGGTATCGGGATATTCAGCGGCGCGGCCATTAAACGTTGCGTGGCCCGAGGATTCAAACGCGCGACCCACGTGGGCATGGTCGGCAAGTTCTCCAAGATGGCCATGGGGCATTTCGTGACCCACGTGGCCGGCAACAAGGTGGACACAACTTTCCTGGCCGGACTGGCCGGACAATGCGGCGCGTCCAAGAAACTTCAAAAAGAGATGGCTGCGACCACCTCGGGCCGCCACTTGGGCGAGATCGCGTTGGCCAACAGCCAACTCTCCTTGTTCACACTGCTCAGTCAGATGGTCTGCGACGAGAGCCACAAGCTACTGGGAGACGATGCGAACAAATTGATTGTCGATGCCATGTGCTTCGACTTTGACGGCACGCTTTTGGGCTACGCCTCTACTTCCCCCGAAGGCATCCCTATGACCTCCGCGACAGGGGCGACACAACGTGGTTAAGGATTTGTCGGAAATACGCCGGTCTCTCGGTCTTCCGGACGACGCTTTCGAGCAGCGCCGCCCCAGCAAGGGCCAGATCACCAAGCGGGAAGTACGGGCCGTCAGTCTTTACTCAATGGGTCTCCGGCCGGATAGCGTGGTCTGGGACATCGGCGCGGGCACCGGGTCCGTGTCCGTGGAAGCAGCCCTCATAGCCAACCGTGGCCAAGTATTTTCCATCGAACGCGACACCGATTTCCTGCCTCTATTGGAAGCTAATGTGGCCCAATGGGGCGCCGAAAACGTTCACATCGTGGCCGGAGAAGCCCCCGGTGCGCTGGAAAACCTGCCTAGTCCCGACTCGGTCTTCGTCGGCGGCAGTGGCGGCAACCTGTCCGAGATATTGGAGTACACCGTCACCCGTCTCAACCCTGATGGAACGATCGTAGTCAATTTGGCGGTGCTGGAACGCACATCGGAAACCTACCGCCAGCTCACCAGGCTAGGACTGTCTGCTGACATCACCCAGGTCGCCGCCTCCAGGGGCAAAAAAATGCCCGACGGCGCGGTGCGGCTGGAGTCGCTCAACCCGGTTTTCATCGTCTCCGGACGGCGCGGAAACTAGGCGGCCGCTATGCCAGAAACATCCACTACATTCGGCTGTTTATACGGCATTGGTGTCGGCCCAGGCGACCCCGAACTGCTGACCCTGAAAGCCCTAAAAGCCCTGCAGAAAGTCCCGGTCATCTGCGTGCCCCAGGCCGCCAACCGACGAGACAGCTACGCCCTGACCATCGTCAAAGAATATGTAAAGCCAGAGCAAGAGATCCTGCGGGCCCCATTCCCCACCGACGACGCCGAGGGCGCGGCCCAAGTCTGGCGTGAAGCCTCGGAATTGGTGGCCGGGCATCTGAGCAAAGGGCAGGATGTGGCCTTCCTCACTGAGGGCGACCCAATGCTTTTCAGCACTTTCTCCTACGTGTTAACCGGGGTCCAGGAATTGTGCCCGGAGGCCCCCGTAGTGATCATCCCCGGTGTATCATCGGTGATGGCTGCGGCGGCCAGTTCGGGGGTGCCACTGGTCACCCACGGGCAGCGGCTGGCCATCCTGCCGGCGGCCTACGGGTTGGACGACCTGTCAGAGGCCACATCCAATTTCGATACGGTAGTATTGATGAAGGTCAGCCCCAATATCGTGAAAACATTGGCGGAACTGGAAGAACTCGGGCTAACCGGACAGAGCACCTACGTGCGCCGCGTCAGCACCGACCGCGAGAAAGTCATCAAAGACGTGACGAAGATAACGGAAGAAGACATGGACTACTTCTCACTTCTCATAGTTAAAGGGAATCCCCCAAACAAACCCCGGCAATAATCTAAGGACGAAAGAATGATCCAAACCAAAGGCAAGGTCTATATAGTCGGAGGCGGCCCGGGAGACCCGGAACTGCTGACACTGAAAGCCAAGCGAATCATCGAGTCGGCCGACGTGGTGATCTTCGCCGATTCTCTGGTGCCCCCGGAAGTGGTGGGGTTCGCCAAAGGAGGCGCCAAGGTCGTCGGCAGCAAAGAGATGAACCTGGACGAGATAATGGAGCTTGAATTGAGCTCTGTCCGCGAGGGCAAGACCGTAGCCCGCGTGCAGAGCGGCGACCCCTCGATCTACGGGGCCATCCTGGAGCAGATACGTATTCTGGAGAAAGAAGGCGTCGAATTCGAGATCATCCCCGGAGTCAGCGCAGCCTTCGCCGCAGCGGCAGTTCTGAAATCCGAACTCACCGTCCCAGAGAAATCCCAGACCGTGATCATGACCCGGATGGAGGGCCGGGTGGCCATGCCCGAGGGCGAGCAGCTCAAAGACCTGGCAGTCCACGGTTGCACCATGGTCATCTTCCTGAGCATCACCCGGATGACCAAGGTCGTCGGTGAGCTTACGTCCTCCGGGTACACCGAAGACACCCCGGTGGCCGTGGTCTACCGCGTGGGATGGCCGGACGAACTGGTGATCCGGGGCACGTTGAAAGACATCGCCGACAAGGTGCGGGCAGCCAAGATTACCCTGCAGGCCCTGATCATAGTGGGCGACGCCGTTGACCCTGGATTGGACGCTGCTGGAGCGGTCTCCCACCTGTATTCCGCCGATTACACCCACCGTTACCGGAAGGGCTCCGGGACCCAGGCCAGTGGCAACGGAAAAGGATAACATCCCAGAAAATGCGGGCGATGGCAAAACGGCCATCATCGCCCTCACGCGCAACGGGGCAAGCATGGCGCGGAAGCTGGCTGGGTCTTTAGGTCGCGAATCCACACTGTTCATCGACCGCCGCTTTCGCGAGGATGGCGACACCGGAGAGGCCTTCGACCTGCCGCTAAGACCCATGGTGCAACGAGCCTTCGCCGAGTATTCCAGTCTGGTGCTGTTCTTATCCGCCGGGGCCACGATCCGGCTACTGGCGCCATTATTGGAGAGCAAACAAGTTGATCCGGCGGTGGTCTGCGTCGACGACGCCGGCAGCTTCTGCGTGAGTCTTATCTCTGGGCACGTGGGCGGGGCCGACAAGCTGGCCCAGGAAGTGGCGCAACATCTGAGGGCCAGGGCAGTGATAACGTCGGCCTCCCACGCCTCGGGCACCCTGGCTGTGGACCTGCTTGGGCGGGAGTTTGATTGGCGGTTGGTGGCCGATTCCACCGCTATCACCCGCGCCAGCGCCGCCGTCATCAACGGCCAGCCGGTCGGCGTCTGGCAGGGAGCGGGTGAGCCCGGCTGGTGGCCCAAAGAAAATCCGCTGCCGGAAAACATCACGGGGTATCCGGCGCTGGAAGACCTGGCCGCTTCGGCCTGTGCCGCGGCGCTGGTGATCACCGACAAGACAGACGCCTTAGACATGCTGCTGGCGGACAAGATCACGGTGATCTACCGGCCCCGGAGCCTGGTGGTGGGCATGGGTTGCCGCAGGGGAGTCCCGGTGGAGGAGCTAGAGTCGCTGCTGGCCGAGACTTTTCAGGAGAACGGGCTGTCCCTGGACTGCCTGGCTGAGATCGCCACCGCCGAGATCAAACGAGGCGAGCCGGGACTTGAGCAACTGGCCGAACGTCACGGAGTGCCCCTGTCCTTCCTCCAGGGTGAGGAGCTGAACCAAGTATTTGAGACCGACCCTGGAGCCATCACCTCCAAGTCGGAGCGGGCCCACGGGCTGGTCGGTGTCTGGGGGGTGGCCGAGCCGGCCGCGCTCTTGACCGCTGATGCAGAAGAATTATTGGTAACCAGAAAAAAGACCGCCAGGGCGACCATCGCCGTGGCTCGAAAGAATTTCAACACGACCTAACGCCGTGGGGAGCGCAAGTTAATGACCACCGCATCCGGAAAGACAGGCAAGATACATCTGGTTGGCCTCGGCCCTGGGGACGCCCAATACCTGGCACCCGCGGCCTCGCAGGCGCTGGCCGAGAGCGATGTTATCGTCGGATTCAGGGCCTATATCCAGCAGATCGAAGGCCTGACCGCCGGGAAAGACGTGGTCTCCATGGAACTAGGCCAGGAATTGGAGCGGGCGGAAGCGGCGGTGGACTCGGCCTACGCGGGCAATACCGTGGCGGTGGTGTCTTCGGGCGATGCCGGCATCTACGGCATGTCCGGCCCGGTGTTCCGGGTGCTCACCGACCGCGGTTGGGACGGCCAGACCCCGATGGTGGAGACGGTGCCAGGGGTGTCGGCGATGCAGGCGGCGGCGGCGGTGCTAGGGTCGCCGTTGATGCAAGACTTCTGCGCCATCAGCCTTAGCGACCTGCTTACACCTTGGGCGAAGATTCGGGGACGGCTGGAGGCGGCGGGCCAGGGCGATTTCGTGGTGGCCCTCTATAATCCGCGCAGCCAGCGCCGCCAGACTCAGCTTCTGGAAGCCCGGGAGATACTGCTTAAGCACCGGCCGGGAGACACTCCGGTGGGCATCGTGGGCGACGCGTTTCGGCCCGGACAGCGCGTGAAAATCACCAGTCTCCAGGACCTGGAAAAAGATGCCGAGTCCGTGGACATGGTCACCATTGTCGTGATCGGGAATTCCACCACCTACCTCCACAGCGGAAAGGTAATCACACCCAGGGGCTACGAGGAAAAGACCAGGGCCCGGTAGTCCTTCAACGGGACTACATCGGGCCTCGACAACCCCCGGTCCACAACCGTTCAACCCTGGTTTAACCCCTCACACCAGCGCCGGTTTCCCCGATTCCATAACGGTAATCACACGTTTCTCACACCATCATGCACGGTAGGCCCGGTAGTCTTAAATCAGACAATTCTGGACTTCACCATTAAGCATAAAGTCCGGTGGCCATTGGACCGCCCGGGAGGCGGTGATTGCTGTTAGGAAATAAGATATTGGTCGTTGACGACGAGCCGAACATCGTCCGGTCATTGACCTTTGTCCTCAATGAGGGTGGTTACGACGTCTCCATCGCTGGCGACGGCGTACAAGCGATGTCGGTGATTCGTGACTCCAAACCCAACATCCTGATCTTGGACGTGATGGTGTCCAACATGAGTGGGTACGGCGTGTGTAGCGAGATCAAGTCGGGCACCGAATCGAGGGATATCCACGTGGTGATGTTGACCACGAAAGGCCAATATGGCGACCGCGAAGCCACGCTATCCCGGGGCGCCGATGAGTACATCAGCAAGCCTTTCAGCCCTATCGAGATATTGGCCAGGCTGTACGGCAGAAATTCATGGGCATAATCGACAGCGAAAGCGACCGTTTCACCAGGCTGGTCGACGATGTGCTGGACCTGGCCCGTATCGAGTCGGGCCAGACGGTATGGGAAACGTCCCAAGTCGACCTGCCCGGCGCTATAGAAGCCGCCATAGACCTCACCCACGCTCTAACCCTTCCGAAGAACGTTACGGTGAAGATAGGTCCCGGCAATGGCGTCCCACGATTGAATCCGACACCGATAAGTTGGTCCAAGCGACCACGAACCTGCTGAGCAACTCCATCAAATTCACCCCCAGCGGTGGGCTAATCCATGTGCAGTGCCGTTTGCCGCCCAGCTCTAGCCAGGCCAATCGCGTGAATATGGTTGAGGTTAGCGTGTCAGACAACGGACTGGGCATACCCGTAACCGAGCACGGCCGGATATTCGACCGGTTTCAGCAAGCCGAATCGTCCCTTTCCGACGGGCCTGCGGGGGGCGGGCTGGGGTTGGCCATCAGCAAAGAGATAGCGGTGCATCGGGGTGGAAAGACCTGGGTCGAGAGTGAACCGGACGAAGGCAGCACTTTCTTCTTCACTGTGCCGGTGGCAGACGCCATAAACTAGGCGCCTGGCATTTCCCAACGGCAAACTACCCATTATCTGGTCCTACGTGCGCTTACCAAATAGACCGTGTACAATCTCGTGCACCTTTGACGACTAGTCATGACTGAGGAGCGCGAGTTCACAATGAAACGAAGCGAGTCCCGGATCCTTACCACTCACACCGGAAGCCTGCCCCGGTCCCCTGAACTGCAGGAATTACTCCGCTCCAGGCTCGATCCCAAGGAGGGCGAAGCAGAAGAGTTTATCACCGGTGTGGAAGACGGCGTGGCCGACGTAGTCGCCAAACAGGCGTCCATCGGCATCGATGTCATCAACGACGGCGAGCAGGGCCGGGTCCAATACGCCACCTACGTGAAGGACCGGTTGACCGGCTTCGATGGCGAGCAGATCCTTCGAGCCCGCCCGCGGAAAGACATGTTGGACTTCCCCGAATTCGCCGCTCAAAGCGGTGTATCATCATCGGCCACCATCCCTTGGCCCGCCTGCACCGGCCCCATAGCGTGGAAGGACAAAGACGCTGTGCAGCGGGACATCCAGAGGCTCAAGTCAGCCACTGCCAGCGTGCAGTCAGAAGAGGTTTTCATGACCGCCGCCTCTCCTGGAGTCATCGCCAACTTCCTGGTCAACGAGCATTACCCGACGGACGAGGCCTACCTATACGCTCTGGCCGAGGTGATGAAGGACGACTACAAAGTCATCGTCGACTCCGGCCTGCTGCTGCAGATCGACTGTCCCGACCTGGCCATGACCAGGATCACCGAGTTCTCGCACCTAAGCCAAGAAGAGTTCATCAAAGTAGTCGAGATGCATGTGGAAGTGCTGCAATACGCTTTGGCCGGGCTCGCTCCGGACCGGATGCGGCTCCACCTTTGCTGGGGAAACACCGAGGGGCCCCATCACTACGATGTCCCCCTGCGAGAGATCGTCAACATCGTCTTAAAGGCCCCTCCCCTGGCCATCTCGTTCGAGGGCGCCAACCCCCGCCACGCCCATGAGTGGAAAGTATGGCAGGACGTGAAACTCCCCGAAGACAAAGTGATAATCCCCGGCGTGTTGGATACGACCACCAACTTCATCGAGCACCCTGAGTTGATCGCCGAGAGGATCGTCCGCTACGCCGGCGTGGTCGGCAAGGAGAACATGATGGTCGGCAGCGACTGCGGCTTCGGCACCTCAGCTTGGGGACGCCGAGTGGAATCGCGCATCGCCTGGGCCAAACTGGAGTCTATGGTGGAGGGCGCGCGGCTAGCTAGCCAAGAACTCTGGTAAGAGTTGTCCGCATCTCCAGAAGACTCGATGGCCTAGGAACCGTCATCGTCTGAGGCCTTCGCCCCCGAGCATCCACTGCGCTGGCGCATGCTGGCCTTCTTGTCCGTGGCCATGGTACTCGCTCTGACCGTCTGGTTCAGTACCAACGCCATCGCGCCCGCATTGGAAGTCGAGAAAGGGTTCTCCACCGGCGACATCGCCTGGCTGACCATCGCCGTCCAGATCGGCTTTGTCATCGGCACATTGATCCTCGCCATCACCAAGTTAGCCGACGTTTTCAACACTCGCAAGGTCTTCACCGGGCGCACGGTGTTGGCTGGGGTGTTCAACGCGGCGCAGGTGTTCATGCCGGGAGGTTTCGCCACCGCCCTGGTGTTGCGGGTGCTCAACGGGGTATTCCTGGGCGGCGTCTACCCACCGGAGATGAAGATAATATCCGGCCAGTTTCTCTCGGGCCGAGACATCGCCGTCGACGTCATGATCGCAGCCCTGACGCTGGGTTCTGGCTTCCCTCTCCTGCACCGTTCCATCTTCGTTGCCCAGTGGGAGCTCGCCTTCTACCTGAATTCCGGGCTGGCCGTAGGGGCTGCGGCCGTCGTTTATTTCCTGGTACAAGATGGGCTGTTGGACGTTCAGGCAAGAAAGTTCAATCCCGGCTACATCTTGGAGACGGTCAGGGTTAGGTCGACCAGGTTGGTCCTGTTCGGCTATCTGTGCCACATGTGGGAGCCCTACGCCATGTGGCCTTGGATTCCACCCTTCTTGGTCATTGTTTATGGGACCAAGAGCCTCATTGGGGACTCACTGGACCTCGTCAGCCTAGTCACGTTCTTGGTGTTTAGCCGGGGCGTTGGGCTGTATGACTGCCGGCATCTTCGCCGAGCGCAATGAATACACCGCCGCGACCAGTTGGGCGATAATCATCAGCGGGAGCATGGCGGTATTCATCGGGTTCCTGCCCGTGGAATGGAACATCGTGATCACCGTGGTGGCGATAGTCTGAGAGGCGTCGGTGGTAGCGGATTCGGCCCAGTTATCGACCGCGTTGACCGAGCTATCGGATGACGATTACCGAGGGATTGCCTTGGCGTCTCAGACGGGGATCGAGTTTCTATTGACCATCCCGCTCATTCGTTTCCTGCCGGTGATGGCAGACTCGGTGGGTTTTGGGGATCGGCATTCGCTGTGTTGGCCATCGGACCGATCCTCCGGACCGCCGCCATGCCGCGGTTGTGGGCACTGCCCTAGGCGTCAGCCATGGCTTTGGAGCGGCGTTGATTACGCCACGGGAAGAATCCCTCCTACTGAGGCAAAGAAATGCTTCAACGCATTTTCAATGCCTTGCATCAGGAGCTAGAAGCCATATTTGCTGTCACCACGATCCTACCGGGGAAAGAGGGGGGCCTCTTTGATTTGGTCAAACATGGCAAGACCGGGCAACGAGATTCCTTGGCTGACACCTCGGAATGACGAATTGGGGCGAGGGGTCTTGCAACTGGGCGAGAAAAGAGGTGGCGTCAGTCCTGCTCGGAGACCTTGAAGCTGAAGGTTATGGTGCGGGTGATGGTACCGTCGGAGTCTCGCTCCGACCCGTACTCCTCCGTAGATATCCGCAGTTCCATGCCTAGGCCGCGCATGTCGTTGGCTAGGGCTTCCACCCGCCGGCGGACCTCGGCGATGTCTTGGTCAAGTTCTGTGTGGTCGTCTGTCGCCATTAGTGAGTTGAACACCTAAACGGGGCGCGTCACCCTAAAAGGGAAATGACGTACCCCGAGATTTCGAGCTGCCGAAAAGCTATCTTTAGTAGTAGACCGCAGTGCCGGTGCCGCCGCCGGCCATGATGACTTCCCCGGTGACGGCCCATGACTTGTCCGATGCCAGATAGGCCGTCAGAAAGCCGATCTCCGAGGCGTCAACCATCCGGTTGATGTGGTTGGTCCTGGGGGATCCGTCGGTGAAGTCGTGGGCTTCCGCCTCCGCGGGGCTGACGCCCAATTCCTTGCCGCGGGCCTCCATCAGGCCGACCGTGCGCTCGGTTCGGGTCATGCCAGGGTGGACGCAGTTCACAGTGATGCCGAATTTGCCAACCTGGGTGGCCAAGGTCTTGGTCAGGTGGACCAGGGACACATTGCGGGCGCCGCCGCTGAGGTTACCGGCGGTCCTGGCGTTGCCGCCGCTGATGTTGATGATCCGGCCCCAAGGCTGTTCCTTCAGGAAGGGAATGGCCGCTCGAGCGCAGCGTAACGCTCCAACATATTTCACGTCGAAATCGCCTATCAATTCATCGTCGACAATCGTGTCGATGGGTCCGATCGCTCCCGGAGACCCGCCGGGCAACGAGGCGCTGTTGACCAGGATGTCCAGACCACCCAGTTGGCTGGCTGCTTCGGCCATGACCCGGTCGACGTCCTCACGAGAGGTAACGTCCAGGACCATGGGGATTACCTTGCGGCCCGTGATGTCTTCAATCTCTTTGGCCGCCTCGTCCAACGCGGATTTCGTCCGGGACGCGATCACTACATCGCAGCCCTCTCGAGCCAGTTCCAGGGCGATGGCCTTGCCGATGCCACGGCTGCCGCCGCCCACAAATGCACGCTTGTCCTTGAGTCCGAGGTCCATGTTTCAGTCTCCTCTCTTGCCTCTGAATGTCGCCCGGAATAGGGCTCCCATGCTGGGCGCATTTTACACATCTCCCTATTCGGCGGCAATCGCGGCGCAGCGGGGGTTAAAATATAGGTAAGCGTAGTCTCAATCGGGAACCCTCGGCCCCGGCCCCGAATCTTAATAAACGAGTAGCGGCTCAGGCCCGCCAACACGGCAGGCCCCAGCCCCGCAGTTGGGCGACATCATCGTCGAAGGTGGCCGGGTGGCCAGCTCCAGTTATGCCTACGCCTATGAAGGCTGAGGGACTTCGGGCAGGGGTTGCTCAATCAGTTGAGTCCCGCCGGGCCGCGCCTTGACCAGCGCCAGCACTGAGAGCACCGGCAGGGCCATCATCACCACCATGCCCAGGGTGTAGGTGCCGGTCAGGTCGTGGAAGATGGCCAGGGGCAGCGGGCCCACTGCCGACGCGCAGAAGTTGATGGTCATGGCCGAACCTTGCACACGGCCGAGCCCATGACGGCCGTAATAGTGCGCCCAGATGACACCCTGTACGATGTGGTGGGCCCCTCCGGCTACGCCCATCACCAGCACGTAGACCGCGGCCATGAACACCGAGTCCACAGCAACCACCAGCACCAGGGCGATAAGTAGGGACACCATGGAGAATGCGTAGAGGTACTTGGGTCCGATGCGGTCCACCACGAACCCGGCCATCAGCGAGCTCACGGCCGAAGACGCCGAGAAGATCACGAATACCCCGGCGGCTAACGTCGCACTCAAGCCTTTCTCTTCGAAGATGGATGTCTGGTGGAAGACCAGCGCCGTTGATACCAGGCCAGGCGTGCCTAGGGACAACGCCAGCAACCAGAAATTGATGGAGCCGAAAACCCGGCTGTCTCTCCGGACTCCGGACTGGGCCGCTCTGGTCTCGGAGAACGGTGGCTCGGACCTGCCGTCGGGGAACATTCCCATGTCCTCAGGGCGGTTTCTGACGACCAAAAGGGTCACCGGGATGATCAGCACGATGGCAACCACGCCAATCACTCCGTAAGCCTCGCGCCAGCCGATATTGACGATCAGGTACCTGGCGAAGGGCGGGAATATGGCGCTGGACAGCACGGCCCCCAGACCCATTATGGCGATGGCCCGGCCTCGGCGCGAAACGAACCACGTGTTCACCAGCAGGATGGAGTTGATGTTCAGCGACCCCTGCCCCAGGGCCCGCAGACTGGCAAAGGCGATGTAGAACAGTACGATGTTGGTGGCGGTCGCCATGCCGAAACAGGCCGCGCCGAAGCCCAATCCCACGGCCACCAGCATGGCCCGCGGCCCATAGCGGTCTGCCAGCCGGCTTACGATGGCCACCAGAACGGCGCTCATGGCGGTGCTCGCCATGTACAGGGCCGAGATGCCCGGGCGGGACAGTCCGGTGTCCTCGACGATGGAATCGATGAAGATCGAGAAGACGTAGGACTGGCCGGGTCCGCTGCTGAAGACCACCAAGCCCGCCGCTCCGACGATGAACCACCCGTAAAATATGTAGCGAGGCTTGGCGGGTCCTCCGGGATTTGATGAAGTTTCCGGCTGGATTCCTATGGTTATTTCCTTGTTAGAATCGTGTCGTTCGGTTTGATGAGGAACGTAGGCACGGCATTGCCGTGCCCCTACTTGGTTGTCGGCCGACGACTAATACTACGCCAGATGGCCGCCACGTGTTTCCCGTTAAGTCAACCTGGGATATAGTGTTTGCTACATCACCACTAGGGACTAATGGAGAAGATAATGCCCGCCAAGAAAGGGACCGGACTGCTGATGGTCTGGTGCGACGTTCCCGAAGACCGGGAAGATGAGTTCAACCGCTGGTACAACGAGGAGCACATCGCTGAGATTTTGACCGTCCCCGGCGTGCTGAACGCCGCCCGATACGAGGCGGTGAAAGGCGGCCCCAAGCACCTCGCCTGCTACGAGCTGGATAGCCCCGCCGCGGTGCTAGGCGACGGCTTCACCAAGCGCACCAAGTCCAAGTGGAGCGAGACCATGGGTCCGACTCTCATCGGCACAAACTTCTTCAATCCGCTCTACGAGATGATCTACCCCGACTCGGTCTCCACCGACATGGCGGGAAGCGGTATGGCCCCGGCTCTGCAGGTAGGCCGCATGAATATCCCGGTCGAAAAGACCGACGAGTGGAATAAGTGGTATAACTCCACTTTCGTGCCCAATTTTGAGAAGGCGCCGGGCGTGATCCGGGGTCGCCGGTTCAAGACCGTGCGCGGCGAGGACCCTCTGTACTCGGTGGTCTATGAGTTCGAGAACGAGAACGTCTCCCAGACTCCGGAATGGGCGGCCCAACGGAACGCCGACCCCAAAAATAACGAAATGATCGGCCTGATCCAGCATGGACCGGGCTCGCCAAGCATCTACAGAAAGACATTCGAACTTTAGGATTAAACACAATGCCCAACCACATCGTGAACGTCGGCAACGTTGAACTGATCGCCCTCAATGACAACCTGCCCGTCAGATCGCCCTTCGTCGCCTTTCCCCACACCACCATGGAGCAGTGGAACGAATACCCCGAGTTGATGCACGACCACGAGAACGCTAACCACCGCTGGGGCTCATTGGCCATCCGCTCCTCGAGCAAGTTGATCATCGTGGACACGGGCATGCAGGGCGAGGGCTGCTACCTGCTGGACGACATGAAGGAGAAGGGCATCGACCGGGATGCGGTGGACATCGTGGTCTTCACCCACGTCCATCCTGACCACGTCGGCTGGAACTACACCGACGGCAAACCCAACTTCCCCAACGCCCGGTTCTTAGTTCCTCAGGGCGACTGGGACTACTGGACCAAGCCTGAGAATATCGACACAGTAGACTACATCGTGCCCCAGGTCCTCCCGCTGAACCAGAACGGCGTGATGGACCTCTTCGACGGCGAGCATGAGATCACTCCGGAACTAACCACCCACCCGACGCCCGGTCACACGCCCGGTCACAGCTCCATCCGCGTTACCTCCAGCGGCGAGCACGCCTTCATTCTGGGCGACGTGGCCCACAGCCCGATCCAAGCCCATCACACTGATTGGTGCCCTGAGTTCGACATTATCCCGGACATGGCCCGGGCCACCCGGCACTCGGTCATCGACATGCTGGAGGCCGAGGGAACCCTGGTCTCGGCCGGCCACTTCCCTGACCCCGGCTTCGGGCGCTTCGTCCGGGGCGAAGACCGCCGCTACTGGCAGGGAATTTAGCCTCCATGACTTCAGAGAACGTATCAGACAATTCGCCGGCAGTCCTGCTTTTCCCTCAGTTCGAGTCTGAGTTGTACCGGATGGCCGCCTACGAAGTAGCTGCCCTGACTGAGGAGCAGTTGGATTTTGAGTCGGACAAGTGGGGCTGGGCCGAATGGAGCATCCGCCGCCACCTGAGCCACATGGCGTCGGGCAATTTCCGGTGGTTTTGGCAGCGTTGGGGTCTTGAAATGTTCCCCGGCGGGGCGCCACCTAATATTCCCAGCCCTGAAGAAACGGCACTGCTGACCCAATCCAAATACGATCGCAGGATGGACGAAGACCTGTATTGGGGCGTTGATGTGATTCTGGAGAAGCTGCTCCAAGGATTGGCCATAGGTCAGGCAATACTCGCTAACGAGACTGCCGGTTCCGTGCGAACCAAGGAATTCGAGTTCTCGGACACCGGTGAATGGCCTTGGTTCTACAACGTCCACACCGGACTGAGGCGTGACCCCGAGCTCAATACAAGAATCTGGTTCACTCTGGAGACCATCTTCCGCCACCGGTACTTCGAGCACATCACCCACCTCTACAACATCCAGAGGATCAAGCTGGCGCAAGGCCTGACTACAAAAACAGAGGTCCCCATCGAAGGCTACATGGCCTTGCCTGGCTGGGACCTCAGTAAACCATAAGAGAACCTGGGAGTAACAAAATGCCCAAAGCTAAATTCGTGCCCTTCGATAGTGTCGAACACCAGAACAAACGGCCCGGAGTGGTCTTGACCAGCCTGGTAGATGGAGACACCGGCGCCACCCTGATTTCCAGCGGAGTCGCCGAGTTCGAGGTCAGGGCCTCCGCGCCCACCCACTACCACGACGCTGAGGAATCAGTGATCGTAATCGAGGGCGAGGGCTTGATTGTCATCGACGGCGAAGAACACGTCGTCCACCCCAACGACGCCGCCTTCATCTCCCCCGGCGCCCACCACAGCATCGCCAACCATGGGGACCAACCCTTCAAGATTAGCTGGACTTACGCCAGCGTCAACTGGTCTACCACGCCGGTAGAGTAGGTGCCGACCCGCACCGCTTACCCTGACGACGGGTACGCAATTACTCCGCTTCGGTTCACACTAGAGAGGCCTCTCGTTCGTACATTCTGATGGATATGGACGGTCCGGTGGTAGCGCGCGTCGTTCGGGACGACGAGGGCGAAGGTTCAAATCCTTTCACCCCGACCATTAATTGACCTAAATCATCAGATTCATGGC
>Ga0066854_10000058_pt1 | contig 36920 bp, 36 predicted proteins | sample ETNtaG_8_FD_65494 | JGI IMG/M metagenome (GOLD analysis project Ga0066854, IMG submission 65494) | Marine microbial and viral communities from oxygen minimum zone, Eastern Pacific Ocean - ETNP201406SV75 | ecosystem: Environmental > Aquatic > Marine > Oceanic | place: Pacific Ocean: Eastern...
GGCTGGGATGAGCTAGAGAAACCCATCGGCTCTGAGGAGTTAGCTGCGCAGTTGGGACCCCTTATGAACCACTGCATCCAACAATTCGGGCCGGAGCGCTGTATGTTCGAGAGCAACTACCCGGTGGACAAGATCTCATATTCCTACAACGTGCTGTGGAACGCCTTCAAACGGCTGTCCAAAGCCTATTCGGCCACTGAACGGGCCGCCATGTTCCACGACACCGCCGCCCGCGTTTACAAGATCAATTACTAACCGAGCCCTTAAAGGAGCAACCCTGAGATGGATGTCAGACCCTTCACCATCGCCATAGAAGACAGTGTCCTGGAAGACCTGCAAAAGCGCCTGGCCGACACCCGCTGGCCCGACGAGATTCCCAACACCGGCTGGGACTACGGCAGCAACCTAGGCTACTTGAAAGAATTGGTCGAGTACTGGCGGACCAAGTTCGATTGGCGCGCCCAAGAAGCCAAACTCAATGCCTTCAACCACTTCAAGTCCGAGGTTGACGGTCTGGACATCCACTTCATCCACGAGAAGGGCAAGGGGCCGAACCCCATCCCGTTGATCATCACCCACGGCTGGCCAAGCTGTTTCTTCGAGATGACCAAGATCATACCTCTGCTGGCCGACCCCGCCAGCCACGGCGGCGACGCGGCCGACTCCTTTGATGTTGTTGCGCCGTCTCTACCCGGATTCGGGTTCTCGGATCATGCCCAGGAGCGGGGCATGGAGGTGCAACGGGTGGCCGGCATGTGGAACAAGCTGATGACCCAGAACCTTGGCTACCCCAAGTTTGCCGCCCAGGGAGGAGACATCGGCAGTGGCGTTACCGCCCGGCTGGGCTTTGCTCATTCGGATACCCTTTTCGGCATCCACCTGACTTCCATCACCCGGCCCACGCCCTACATGGGCCCCGGTTCCAAACCGGTGACCGACGCCGAGCAGGCGCTCATCACCCAGCGCGACAAGTGGTTCGCCGACGAGGGCGGTTACAACCATATTCAGGGCACTAAACCCCAGACCCTGGCCTACGGTCTGAACGATTCCCCAGTGGGGTTGGCCGCGTGGATCGTGGAGAAATACCGCACCTGGAGCGACTGCGGCGGCGACCTGGAGAAGAGCTACACCAAGGACGAATTGCTGACCATCGTCACCATCTACTGGGTGACCCAGACCATCAGCTCATCCACCCGCATGTACTTCGAGAACCAGAAGAACCTGTGGACCATGGAGAAAGACCAGAAGGTGCCTGCCCCCGCCGGGATGGCCATGTTTCCCCAGGAGATATCCAAGCCGCCCAGAGAGTGGGGCGAGCGCTCCTACGACGTGCGGCGCTGGACCGAGTTGACCAGCGGCGGCCACTTTGCCGCATTGGAAGAACCCCAGCAATTGGCCGAAGAGGTCAGTGCCTTCTTCCGGGACTTCAGGTAGTCCTAGCGACCGGCGCCCTTATCGAATAGTGACCTTGAACGTGAAAGGTGAGGGGACGTCGGACTTTGGGCTTTGCAGGTAGAGTTTCTGCGAGCCGCCGCCTTCGAATATGAATGTGGCCGACCGGTTCGTTACTATGAGACTGGTCTCGACTATGTAGTCACTTGCCTCGGAATTCCAGACGCCCACGGTGCCGTCGCCCACGCTGGTCAGCTCGAATTCATAGGCAACGCATTCGCGGACGTCGATCACGTAGGTCTGTGATTTCCATTCGCCGTCGTCCGAGTCCGACGATATGATGGTCCCGGACACCAGTTGGCCCACGCTGACCTCCATGCCCCGCCGCCGCAGGCCAACGCCGCAGCCATATGTCCAATGAAGACAAATACTAGAAGCTTCATCAGTCCCTCAAACGAATTCTCGTCCCAACTCTAACCGCACCAATGCGGCAGTGAGAAGGCGTGTTGATTACAGTTTGTCCAAATCTTATACTGCCAGCGGACTCACAGCATCACAGGAGGGCGAATGGCTTCATTCCAAGAGCGGGCCAGTTTATATAGATCTGAATCTGAAGCTTTCCAGAAATACCTGAAAGGCCTTCCGGCAGAATCGTGGACCAAGCAGAGCGCCTGCGACGAATGGTTGGTCGGCGATGTGGTCGCCCATCTGGTGGGCAACTCCGAGTTCTACGCCGGAACCGTCGCCCGTGGTTTGACGGGTGAGTCATCTCCTCCTGAGGGACGCCCAGACGCTGGGACTGGCCATCCGTCCATCAGCGCTGAAGCCCTGGCCAAGTCCTCTATCGCCGCCAAAGAGCGCCTGGGAGACCAACTCCTCAGCACCTACATCGAGAAGGACAACATCCTGATCAACCTTCTCACGGGGCTCAACGCCGAGGACCAGTCCAAGCCCTGCTACCACCCCGGCAGCATCGTGCCCGCTGGCAACTTCGTTGACCTGCGCTTCAAAGAGATCGTCCTCCATCAATGGGACATCCGGTCGGCCATCGAGGAGAAAGCGGGCCTTTCCGCTGCGTCTTTGGGTTCCATGGTCATCCTGATCCAGGAGTCGTTCGCGTCCGGTTCGCTTCGGTGGGCTTTCTGGGCCGGCCCGGCATTGGACCGTGAAGTTCGTTATCGGTTCGAGGTGAAGACGCCGGTGCCGGTGACAGCCGACATCGTGGTAGAAGGAGACAAGTTCCGCTACGAGAAGTCACCCCAGGGAGACGCCGACGTAACGTTCCGCTGCCACACCCACATCTTCGCCCTGCTGATGTACGGCCGGATGCCAGCCGCTGAGGCCATGGCCGCTGGGCATCTGGCGGTCGACGGCGACAGCGAACTAGCCGCCCAGTTCAGCCAGTGGTTCAAGGGGATTTAGTCCTTCAACAAGTACGGTGTTCAACCACAAGTTCGTGGTGAGCCCCGTCGAACCATGCCTGCGCAGAAACTTGGGTCCTTCGACAGGCTGGGGATGAGCGGAATGTGATGACTGCTGCCCCTTCCGTCATTCCTGCGAAAGCAGGAATCCAGGCAATCACCTCTTGCGGCTGTTGTCTGACTTGTTGAGAACCGGCGCCCTTACCCTAACCCTCTCCCACGCATGGGGGAGGGAATTTTTCTCCACACCATTCAACTGTCATTCCGAGCGAAACGAGGAATCTCGTTCCTGAGGTAGGCCAACTGCCGGTCTTGCAAGCAGTCACAGGTTTGCAGTTGTGCAATGGGATTCCCCGTCGGCTTTCGCCTCCTCGGAATGACAGTTTGCTGACAGACTAGCCGTCCGGCCCTAGCCGCTTTAGGGCATCTTCGGACAGACGGTAGATGTACCACCCTTCTAGCCGCTCGGCGCCCAGTTTCTCGTAGAAGCCGATGGCCGGCTCGTTCCAGTCCAGGACCGACCATTCCATCCGTGGGTAGCCGCGGGACTGGGCCAGGCCGGCGCCGTAGGCCATCAGTTTCCGGCCGATGCCGTAGGCCCGCCACTCTGGCAGCACGAAAATGTCCTCCAGATACAGACTGGAACGCCCCGAGTAGGTGGAGTAGTGCTGGCAGAATATCGCGCAGCCAACGGCCTCGTCTTCATGGTAGGCCAGGTAGGCTTCAGCGTTGGCGTCTGCGCCAAATAAGGACTCATGGATGTTGTCCTCGGTGGCAACCATTTCGTCGGTCAACTTCTCATAGTCCGCCAGTCCCTTGATGAACTGCAACACGAGAGGGGCGTCTCCGGGCTTGGCTGGTTCGATGCGAATCTTGTTGGCCATCTGTCTACCCCACCCGGTACCGGTTCAAGAGGTCCATGTTGAGTTCGTAGCCGATGCCCGGCCTGTCGGGAACGGTCACGAACCCGTCATCATCTGGCTGCAGCAGCGGCTGGAACATCTCGGCCCGCAGCGGGTCCACGGCCACGGGGTAGATCTCCAGGAACTCGCCGTGGGGTATCGCCGCTGCCAGCGGCAGTTGCAGCTCTTGGCATCCGTGGGGAGCGATGGAAACGCCGCGCTCGGCGGCCAAGTTGGCTATGTCCATGGCCACGTCGTATCCGGGGACGATGCCCACGTCCACGTTCAGGATGGACGCGCCTTTGTGGTCCAGCAAGGTCTTGAAATGGGCCAGATGATAGCCGTTTTCGCCGGTGGCGATCTTGACGCTGGAGGCCTCGGAAAGCTGGCCGTGCCCTTCATAATCGTGGATGGGCAATGGCTCTTCGAACCAGTAGACGTCGTATTGGGGCAGCTGGCGGGCGAACTCCAGAGAGGTTTCCATGTCCAGCGCGCAGTTGGCATCCACCATCAGAGTTGTTCTGTCGCCAATGGCGTTGCGGGCGGCTTCGACCCGGCGCATGTCTCCGGCCACGCCCACGTTGGGGTCGCCGATCTTGATCTTCACCGCTGAAGCGTGCATCTCCTCAACATTGAAGCGCACCTCTTCCTGGAGTTCTTCCAGGCCCTTGCCCTCGGCGTAATAACCCCCTGCGATATAGGTGCGGATGCGGTCTTGCGCCCCGCCCAGCATCCGGTGGATGGACTGTCCGGTGGCCTTGCCCTTGATGTCCCAGCAGGCGATGTTGATGGCCGCCAGGACTTGGGTGTTGATGCCGCCGATACCCAGTATCTTGATCAGCTTCTCGCCCAGATCGTAGGACAGAGCGCGGGTTTCCATGGGGTCGCGTCCCAACACCAGAGGCCGGAAGTAGTCGACATAACCGGGGAACAGGTTCAGGGGCCGCTCGGCAGCGGTGCCGCCGTTCCAGCCGGAGCCGGTGATGCCCTCATCGGTGTGTACCGTTACTTTGTGCAACCGGCCCGGTCCGTAGAAGTGGCCGCCGTTCCAGATTCCCGGCCGCTCCCACTCAAAAACTTCGCTGGTGATATCGGTGATCTTCATCTCTGATTAGTCCGCCCTCAAATCCGTACTAAGGCACGTCTATCCGCTGCAGACGCCGCACGCCCAGCACCTCTGCGGACCGGGGCGTCGGCTTCAGCAGGCCCAAGAACAGCTTGATCACTGTGCTCTTACCCACTCCGTTGGGGCCCAGCAGTCCGGTTATCCCGTCTTGCACCAAGAAGTACACCGACTCCAGCGCAATGGTCTGCCCGTAGTGTTTGGTGAGTGATTTAGCTTCTAAGCGTGTTTCTACGGAGGTATTATACCCGCGGACTCCGTCCGGTTTGCTCGCCCATCGGCAGGATTTTGGCAGTCCTAATTGACTTGATTTGCAGGGCAGACCATAGTGCTCAGTTGAAATAAGCACATTTGGATACGTATCGGGAGGCAGCTCATGGCAACACTCGTGACCGGCGGGACGGGATTCGTTGGGGCGAACATCGTCAAGGACTTGGCCAATAACGGCCACCAGGTGGTCAGCTTTGATATCAATGGGCCGGACGCCCTGCTGCAGGATTTCCTCGGCGATTCGCCGGTGACCTTCGTTCAGGGCGACATCGTAAACCCGTTGTCGGTGGCGCGATTGGGCCAAGACCATCAGATCGACAAGATCATCCACGCAGCGGTCTACACCGTGAATCGGGAAGCCCTCGAAAAAGAGCGTAGCCGCGACGTCATCGCCATCAATCTTGAAGGCACGGCCAACCTGTTGGAGCTGGCCCGAACTCAGAAGGTCGCCAGGTTCATCTATGTCAGTTCCGGGGCGGCTTACGGTCCGGCCATTCCCGGAGACCAGACCCTGAACGAGGAGACGGCGCCCGCCCCGGATTTCCTGTACGGCATCACCAAGTTCGCCAGCGAGATGATCACCCGCCGCTACGGCCAACTGCACGGCCTATCCACCGCCAGCGTGCGCCTCAGCACCCCCTACGGCCCCATGGAGCGGGTCACCGGCCACCGGGCGGTCATGTCGGTGTTCTACGACTGGACCGGGCGGGCGGCGCGAGGAGAGAGCATCACCCCTGAAGATATGGACGAGGGCCGGGATTATATCTACATCCCAGACATCGCCGACGGGCTTCGCACAGTGTTGGACGCCCCGTCGCTGCCCCATGACCTCTATAACCTGACCACGGGAATCTGGCTGACCTTTCAGGAGATACTGGACGCCGTGATCGAGCTTTCGCCAGGCACTCAGGTCAATACCCCGGCCCCCAAAGCAAAGACCGGCGACACCTACTCAAGGGGCCCACTCTCGGGGCACCGCCTTTTCAGCGATCTGGGATGGACGCCTAAGTATGACCTCAGAGCTGGTCTGGCCGATTACATCAAGTGGCGCAAGGATTCCAACTTCCTCGACTGACCAGGCATAGTGATTTTGACAAATAAGGGACGCGGGAATAGGATTGGCGCCTCAGGCCCAAGCGTTAAATTATTTCCCACGGAGGCATGCCAACATGGAAGCCACAGGTATCTCTCACATAGCAGTTTGTGTCAGGGACATGGACAAGGCCCTGGCCTTTTACCGGGACATCCTCGGAATGACAGTGAAGAAGGACTTCATCGAGGACACGAGCACCGGCGGGCTGACCCACACCTACAAACACAAGCGCGACAACCGCCGTACTGTCTACCTCGATTGGGGTCAAGACCAGTTCTTCGTGATGACCAGCCACCCCGGCGACAAGACCGACGGCGAGGGCATCAAGTTGGACCAGGTAGGCGTTAGCCACGTGTCATTCACGGTCAAGGACGTACGCGCTCTGGCCGACGAGCTGATAGCAAAGGGCGTGGAGATCGCAGGCGGCATCGAGGCGTTCGCCGACACGGAAGGACACGTCCGCACATTCTTCGCCTTCGACCCCGACGGCATATTGGTCCAATTCGACGCTGGGATTGGATCCTAGGTGATTCTTCCCCAAAGATAGTTTAAAAAGCTCCAAAGCCCGGCATTTTTTGACTGGGCTTTGGTCTGATTAGAGATGTATGTCATGGCCAGTAAATCTAAAGACGGAAGAGATATCCACTGGGGGATATTCGACTGGGTCGAGTGGGATCCCAACTCTCCGTCGCAGATCTTCGATGACCGGCTGAGTCTTCTGGAATACGCCGACAAGCAGGACTTCTACTGCTACCACGTGGCAGAACACCACACCACGCCCCTCAGCGTGGCTCCCTCGCCCGGCATGTACCTCTCGGCGGTCGCCCAGCGCACTTCTCGTATCCGGCTAGGCCCACTGGTCTACCTGCTGCCCCTGTACAACCCCCTGCGGCTGATACAGGAGGTCTGCATGCTGGACCACCTGAGCCACGGACGCCTGGAATTGGGCGTGGGCCGGGGCATAGTGCCCTATGAGGTGGCGCGGTTCGGAGTAGACCCCGAAGAAGGGCGGGCCATGTTTGACGAGGCCTTGGCTGTGCTCCTAAAGGGCCTGAACAATGAGACATTGGACCATGAAGGGGAGTTCTACAACTACAAAGACATCAAGTTCTGGATCAGGCCCTACCAGCAGCCCCACCCGCCTATCTGGTACGCAAGCGGCAATATCGAGACTGTGCCTTGGATGGCCAAGAACGGAATCCACACTAGCCACATCTTCGACACCAACGCCGTCACCAAGCAGCATTTTGACCTGTACCAAGAGTTGTGGGAGAAGCACAAAGGAGACCCGGACCGGATCAACAGCGGCACGGACGAGCCCAAACAAGGCCAGACCCGTCACGTCTACATAGCCCCCACCGACGCCGAGGCCATGGAAGATGCCCGCGGCGCCTGGAAAGCGTGGTGCGACAACATCAACTACCTGTGGAACGTTGGAAATTCCGACTTCTTGAAATGGCTGTACGACTTCGACGCCCTGGTGGCCGACGAAAAGATCATTGCCGGGTCGCCCCAGACGGTCAAAGAGCAGGTCTGGCGGTCCATCGAAGAGTCGAACATCAACTACTTCATGGGCGTTTTCGCCTGGGGCAACATTCCTCACAAAAAAGCCATGCGCTCTATAAACCACTTCGTAGATGAGGTGATGCCGGGGGCCTAGCAGCCTGCGCTGCCTGCGCTACCGACTTCCACACCACTGTCATTCCTGCGAAAGCAGGAATGACAGTGGTGTGGAAGTCGGCCCCCTCTGATGCAATCGCATCATGCGAATGGTTAATCCGCATCTGTCTGGCATCCCTGCGGCTAAGTACAGTTGGAGATTATCAGCGGCAACTGGGAAAGGGATGTGAAGCGGCCGCCGGTAAAGTCCCCTAAAGACAATCACGCAGAGGAGAATGATGCCAGATAACGGAATAATGGCCCATCACCGAATGAAGTTCGGCGTCTTCATGGCGCCCTTTCACCGCATCGGCGAGAATCCGACCCTAGCCCTGGACCGGGACCTGGAACTGATCCAATGGCTCGACGTATTGGGCTATGACGAAGCCTATTTCGGGGAGCACCACAGCGCGGGCTGGGAGACCATTGCCTCGCCTGAGGTATTCATCGCCACGGCGGCAGAGCGCACTCGCCACATCAGGCTGGGCACCGGCGTGATCAGCCTCCCTTATCACCACCCATACATGGTGGCCAACCGCATGGTGCTGCTGGATCACCTGACCAAGGGCCGGGTGATCATGGGCGTAGGGCCTGGGGCGCTCACCTCCGACGCCGTCATGCTGGGGCTGGATCCGGCGCGGCAGAGGGAGATGATGGACGAATCGCTCGACGTGATCGTGCGGCTCTTCACTGAGACCGAACCCGTCTCCCATAAGAGCGATTGGTTCACTCTGAACGAGGCCGTTCTCCAGCTGCGCCCCTACCAGCAACCACACATCCCCATTGCGGTGGCGTCGGCCCAATCGCCTGCGGGACCAACGCTAGCTGGCCGGCATGGCCTCTCGATCCTTTCGCTGAGCGTGCCCCGCGACACCGTGCGCCGCACCAGTCTAGCCGAGCTGTGGGCCATCGCCGAAGATACGGCGGACAAGCACGGCAAGACCGTCCGCCGCGAGGACTGGCAGTTGGTCATACCCTGTCATCTGGCCGAGACCCGCGAGCAGGCCATCGAAGATGTGAGGCTGGGTGGCGGCCGGCTGATCAAGGAATACTTCGGAGACATCCTGGGGAATGACACGCCCGACGTTCCCTCGGACAAGGTCGTCGATTACATGGTCGAAAACAACCAGTGGATCGTGGGCACGCCCGACGACGCCATCGTGGCCATTGAGCGCCTTCAGGAGATCAGCGGGGGCTTCGGCGGCCTGATGATCCTGGTGGCCGACTGGGCGACCCGGGAGAAGATCCTCCACAGCTACGAGCTGTTGGCCCGGTACGTGTTCCCGCACTTCCAAGGAACCCTGGCCGGGATCGAGAGCACAGCGCGCTGGGCCAGCGAGCGGAAGACCGTCATGCAAGGCGGCCGCCTCGCCGGGCTGAAACGGGCCGACGAACAATACTACGACGGCAAGAAGGAAGCAAAAGCCTAACACTCGTTAGTAACGTTTACTGATAAGCAACGGCTAGAACGCCCTGACTCTGTACGAACAACCAGGGTCTGGGCGTTCTGTCTATTGGCGATTGGACAGGCTTACCCTGGGGCGGTACTCTTTCGGAGGCCCGTTTCGGGCAACTCTCGCCATTCCCTCAAGGCGGTCTCTATAGCCTCATGCCTCCAGCCCGGCACTCCATGAACTCGTGAAACTGAAAATAGGCCGGGCCGCAGGACCTATATCCATCCTGCGCCAGCGCAACTTTGGCCTCATCTGGTCGGCAATGACCATGTCTCAGATGGGGTCGCAGATGGAGATGGTGGTTGTTGTCTGGTACGTGCTCAACCTAACCGACTCGCCATTCCTGGTCGGGCTCACCGCCGCGGCCCGGTTGGGGTTCAACTTCCTAGCCCTTTTTGCCGGAGCCACCGCCGACATAGTGCCGCGCCGGACCTTGATGATTATCGTGCAGGCAGTGTTGGCGTCGCTAGCTATCGTGATGCTAACGCTGATCGTCTCGGGACTGATCGAGGTCTGGCACATCTTCATCGTTACTCTGGCCGCTGGGCTGGCTCGTATCTTCCAGATGCCCACCATCCAGTCGCTGGCGGTCGATAGCGTAACGACAGACCGTATCCCTAACGCCGTAGCCCTGATCAACGCGGGTTCGAATATCGCTCTAGTGCTCGGGCCGATCCTTGGAGGATTGCTGTTCGACATCTATGGCCCGGAGGGCGCATATGTGCTGGTGGCGTCTCTGTACATCTTGAGCGGATCGGCGACGTTTCTGATCGGCACGACGAAGGTCAGCGCATCTGTGAAAGGGGAGTCGGTGTTCACTATGGTCGCCCAAGGGTTGCGTTACGTTAAGGGCGAGCAGTTGCTCTGGTCGGTGCTCTTGGTGGCAGTCATATTCAACATCACCGGATTCTCGTTCCACACCACCCTGGTCCCCATATTCGCCAAGGACGTGTTGGACCGCGACTCGGTGGGACTCGGCATCCTGATCTCGTCCTTCGGCATCGGCGGGCTTGTAGGGTCCATGTTCTGGGCGGCGATACCCAACCTGAAACGCACGGGAATGTGGTGCATCCTGGTCGTGATGGGATGGCACTCCACCATGATCGTGTTCGCCGCCTCTTCCAACTTCTATCTGTCGGTGGGAATCTTGGTGGTCACGGGAATGATGTTTTCATCAAGCGTGGTGCTGGTGCTCACCGTGCTGATGAAGACCGGCCATCCCGAGTTTCGAGGCAGGCTTATGGGGCTACGGACCTTGGCGATCTACGCCCATGCGTTTGGGAGCATGGCAGCGGGGGCATTGGCCGGGGTCATGGGCGCGTCGACGGCGGCAGTGCTCTCTGGGCTGTTCGGAATAGGCATGATGGTCGTGCTGGCCCTCATAGCCCCCAAGCTCCGCCGGTTCTAGACGGGTAGATTGCCGATTCGGCCCACTATAGTGGTGTGGGTCCGATCCTAGGGGCGGGTTACCAACCCGCCCAGCCTCTCCTGATTGATTTCCAAATTCGCAAACCAGGTTTTTGTGTGGGTCTGCAGGGGTTTCCACTAGCTCATTTCCTTTTCCCGAACAGGGCAGGTTTCTAGCCTGCCCCTACGTGTTGCCGCTTCATCAGTGATTGTTGCGGAGGCCGGGCCCGAGACATTTTGATACCACGGTTACGTTTGCCCGTAGGCGCGGGTTTTCAACCCGCCTGGTTGTAGTTAGACCAATCTTCGAATGACATAACCACGGTATGGCGAAAGACCAGTTCAGTTTCTTCGTTGGGCGTTTAATCCCCTGAGCACAGCGGGTTAAAAACCCTCGCCTACGCCCCTGCTGCGCCATCTTGTCATTCCGGCCCTTCCGCCGACTAGCGCCGGTTCTAGACTTGGGCCCACCGGGGCACCGAATCAGCTTCCACCCTGACCTTGGCGGCTGTCTGCCGGGCGTTGGGCTCAAAGGTCTCCAACAGACTCCAAAACCTCTTGGAATGGTCCAGGTACCGGCCGTGGCAGAGTTCATGGACCAACACGTACCGGGCCATCGGCTCAGAGAGAAATAACAGGTTCCGATTCAGGCTGATGGACTTCTCGGCGGAGCAGCTTCCCCACTTAGTCCTCTGCCGCCGCACCGACACCCGGCTGAAGGGCAACGAAAGTTCTTCGCTCAACCGTCCCAGCCAAGGTGCCAACACGTCTTCTGCCCGCTTCTGGAGCCACTGGTTCAACCCCTCCGCCACAAGAACAGCGTCATCCACCGGGCCGGTCAAGAACAGAACATTCCCGGCCTGCTTCGATACTTTCACACGCTCGGTCGGAACAATGGAATACTCGGTGTGCCAGATCTCGTCCAGCATGCCGAGTCGGATGGACTCCGGCCGTTTCAGTTCTTCCGCTGGGTGGGTTCTGGCGAGGCTTCTTTCGATCCACCGGGCCTTGGACTGAAGGATCTTGGTAATCTCCGATCGCTTGAACCCAACGGGCACGACCAACTCCAGCCCCGTCCAAGACGACACCTTGATAGTCACCTGTCTGGCCCGCTTGCTCTCCCGGATGCTGTATTCCGGGATGGTCCAGTCCTGGCTCATCCGCCCTCACCCCTTCCAATAAAAAAGTGGCCAATCAACATGAGATTGGCCACTCGTTTCGACTCGTATTTGCGCCGGTCCAACGTAGATGAAGCCTAGTAGTGGCGCAGCTCCACGACGTTGTCGTCCGGGTCGTAGATGTAGAGGGATATCCCGTCGCCGTGGGAGCCCCAGCGTTTGCCTGGTCCCGCCTGGATCTCAACGCCCATGGCCTCGAATTTAGCCTTCAGTTCTTCCATGTCCGTGGGTTCGATGACCATGCAGAAGTGGTCCTGGTTCTTGACGCCGTCTTTGGCGATGGGCTCTTGGTCGGAGCCAAAGAAGTCGATGATGGTGTCGGCGTTGATCCTGGCCGAGGGAAAACGGATCTCGCCGGCCCGCCATTGCTCGACGCGCTCGGCCTTCATGCCCAAGACCTCGGTGTAGAACTTGAGCGATACCTCAACGTCCCTATTTCGCAAGACGATGTGGTCCATCTCGGTGATCTTGACCAGTGCCTGGTTCGAAGTCTGGCTCTGTGTTTCGGTAGCCATAGATCCCTCCTGCCTGCAACTTCTGATTTCTGGAGTATGCGACCAGTATACATCCTGGAGGAACACCAGAAAATAGGGGTCAATCCTTCGGCTGGGAGATGATTACGATGGGAAACCGCCGGGTGGTCCGGGCCTGGTAGCCCTCGTAGCCGGCGTAGTTCTCTATGAACCTGGGCCACAACTCCTCCCTCTCCTCCCCCGACGCGATGCGGGCGGTCCCTTCCCGGCGAACGCCACCGATCTGCACCCTGACTTTGGAGTCGCTCCGGATATTGAGCAGCCAGTCCGGTGCCGTGGGGCTCCCGCCGCGGGAAGCAATGACGCATGGGTCGCCGTTGTGCACCAGATACAACAGGGGCACCGTCTTTATCCGCCCAGTGCGACGGCCTTTGGTGGTCAGCAGAAGGAAGTTGACGCCGCCCCGGTGGGATACGAACCGGCCTCTAAGCAGAACATAGAGATACTTGTGGGCCCTACTGAGCATGCGGCCCATTCTGAAGCCGGGCTGTTTGATCTGCGTCAACCGAAATCTCCGGATCTATGACGATTACTGGACCAGATTCTCGTGAGCGGAATCGATTCGTCTCCATTGGCTTTGGAAGTCTAGCATGCCGATCGGAGTTCTCCGGGACCGGCCTGCGGCAGGCGGCTATTTTCGGTTATAGTTATAGACAACTTGCATCCGTTCTTAGGCTGCGAGATAGTCCACTTCCGGGAGACCCACCCGCGTTATGCCTCTGGTTTCTACTTCTGATTTGGCTGTTCATTACGGCGCCGACATCATTTTTTCGGGCGTTGATCTGGACATAAATGAACGGGCCCGCATCGGCATCGTCGGCCCCAACGGCGGCGGCAAAACCTCTCTTCTCAGAGTCCTGGTGGGGCAGCAAGACGCCAGCGAGGGAAAGGTGGCCCGCTCCATCGGCATCCAGGTGGGCTACGTGCCCCAGCACCCCCAGATGGAGATCGCTGGCACCCTTCGTGAAGAGGTGATGCGGGCGTTTGACCAGGCCCGGGTGTTGGAAAAAGAAATGGAGGTCGCATCCCGGCAACCGGATGGAGACTCGGAAGTGGCCGGACGGCGTTACGCAGCCCTTCTGGAGCAGTACGAAGCCCTGGGCGGTTACACCTACGAACGCGCCGTGGAACGGATGGTGGACGGCCTTGGCTTGAGATCGGAAACCCTGGACTCGTCGGCTTCTTCGGCCAGCGGAGGCGAACGGACCCGGGCGGCGCTGGCGAAAGCCCTTCTCGGCAATCCCGATCTGCTGGTGCTGGACGAGCCGACCAACTACCTAGACCTCAAGGGCGTCACCTGGCTGGAACGCTACCTGACTCACTTCGCCCCAGCGGTGGTTGTGGTCTCCCATGACCGTTATTTTCTGGACGAGATGGCCACCCAGATCTGGGAGATCGACCACGGCCGCATAAACACCTTCGCCGGTAACTTCTCCAAATATCGGGTGCTGAAGGGCGAGCGCGACCTGCGTCTCGCCAAGGAATACGAGGCGCAGCAGGAATTCATCGCAAAAGAACAGGCGTTCATCGACCGGTACCGCGCCGGCCAGAGGTCCCGCGAGGCCAAGGGCCGTGAGACCCGCCTGGGACGTCTGGAACGCATCGACCGGCCCGACATCGACCGTTCGGTCTCGCTGAAGCAGGCAAGCGCCACCCGCACTGGACAGATAGTGTTGAACACCAAGGGCCTAAGGGTCGGCTATACCCATGGGGACGGCCCCAAGGAACTGCTCAAGGTGCCCGACCTGAAACTGCCCCGCGGCTCCCGCACGGCCGTGATCGGCGACAACGGCACCGGCAAGACGACCTTCATCAAGACAGTATTGGGGATGGTCCCGCCCATCGACGGCTTTGTTGCTCTGGGCCAAGGCGTCAAGGTCGGCTACTACAGCCAGGGATTGGACGCCCTGACGGATGAGCACACCGTCTTAGATTCATTCCTAGAGATCAAGAACATGCCCTACGAGCAAGCCCGATTCTACCTGGCCCGGTTCTTATTCCAGGGCGATGATGTGTTCCGTGAGGTGGGCGCCTGCAGCGGTGGAGAGAAGAGCCGGTTGGCACTGGCCCGGCTGTTAATCACGGAACCGAACCTGCTGGTGCTGGACGAGCCCACCACCCATTTCGACATACCCAGCAGGGAGGCTCTGGAGCAGGTGCTGCTTGGCTATCCAGGCACCATATTGCTGGTGTCCCACGACCGCCATCTTGTCTCGTTGCTGGCTGAGTCTTTGTTGGTTATGGCGGACGGCAAGGTAGAGGCATTCGAGGGCACGTTTGAAGAGTGGTCAGAGGCCCAACAGAAGGCCGAAACCGAGGCTGCTGCCAACCGGGTGCAAGAGCGGGTCAAGCCGGCCTCGCGCCCACAGCCGGCCAAAGCTCAAGGCCCGAAACGCAGGAACCCCGCAGCGCCGGTGATTGACATGGAAAAAGTCATAGTCGATCTGGAAGACCGGTTGAAAGAGATCGAAAGCCAGTTACAACAAGCGACGATGAACCAGGACTTTAAAGAGATGACCCGGCTGGGCGACGAGCATGTCCGGACTCAATCCGAGTTGGAGCAACACCTAGAAGAATGGGAGTCGGAGCCGGACTCGTAAGAATGGAGAGAGCCCCGACTGGTGGGACCGGGGCTCTCTCCTCAAGAGATGGGATATTTTTTATTGTCCCTGGGGCTAACCCATCTACACCAACTCTTTGTCCCAGCCGGTGTTGAACTCCACGAAGTTGCCGGCGGGGTCTTCGCAGAAGATCTGGGGTAAGCCGGCTGTGCCCACCTCGTATGGAATACCCTCTGCTTCAAGATGCGCGGCAATCTCATCTAGGTCGCCGTCCATGGCGAAGGCGATGTGACGGCCCAATCGTCCCGGCCTTAGACCGGGATTCAGCGGCATCTCAGTGGGCCCGAAGCCGGTGAGGTCGTCCCGCACCGAGATGTGCAGTTCATTGCTCAGCGACGCGAACCAGATCCCGTTGCGGCCAGTATTGGGCCGCTTGATCTCGGTCAGCCCCACCACCCTCCCGTAGAAGTCGCGGGCTTGGTCTACATCGTTCACAACCACCAATTGGTGATGGATGAGTGTGGTCGTCAGCATAGAGTTCTCCTCCCAATAGCTTTCATGCGGCTGGCCTTAGCAATTACAGCGGCGCTTGGAACCAACCGGTGTTTATCTCGACGAAATTGCCCGACGGGTCCTCGCAGAATATCTGCGGCAGTCCGGCGGTCCCACGGTGATAAGGGATGCCCTCGGCCTCGAACACGTTAGCCACTTCATCCAGGGTGTCGGAGACGGTGAGCGCGATGTGGCGCCCTTCGAAGCCCCGGTCGCGGCCATTGAGGCTCATTTCGGACCGACCGTCTTCCACATAATCGGGCCGCACCATGCAGTGCAACTCGTTGGCTTCGACGCCGAACCAAACGATAGACATGGTCTCGTCAGGTTTCTTAATCTCCGGAAGTCCCATGATGCGAGTGAAGAAATCCCTGGTCTTTTCAACGTCGTTGACCACCAAAGTCATATGGTGGATCGATTTTGCGGTAACCATTCGATACCTCAGTTAATCGATTTATTTCGGGGTGTCTTAGGCCGTAACCTCTTCCAGTTTCTCGGGGAACTCTCCTTGCCAGCCACCCTCGCGGTAACGGGCGTCGGGGGTCTCGTAGTAGACCTCGTTCTCATTGCCGTCGGGGTCAGCGAAATAGATGCCCATGGAACAGGCGTTTTGGCGGATGCGGAGGACCTCCACATTCTTCTCTTTCAGGCGGCGGTACATCTGGCGGAGGTCGTCGAACGACCCCATCAGCCAGGCGTTGTGGTTGGTGCCAACCCGGTTATTGTCGGGACCGGACGCGCCATCTCCCAGGGGGCTGATGGCCAGTTCATGGGAAAGGTCGTTGGTGCTGAGGAAGAGGATCGTCTCCCGGCGGTGGGTTACCTCCAGCCCCAGGACATCGGTATAGAACTCTTCGGACCGGGCCAGGTCCTTGACTCGAATATTGATATGGCCCAACTGCGTCGGCTTCACCATTCGTCCCATCTCCTTAAGTTGCGTTTGCCTTCGGGGCGGTCGAAAAAATGCCCCTAGTCTTGCGGAACAAGATAAGGCCAATGCCACGGAGGGTTGCAGAGCCGAACGGACTGGTTAAATAGGGCCGAAGGTCATTTAATGCCTATAAGGCGAGGTGGCGGCAGGCAAAAAATAGGCCCCGTTCCTCCTCGGAGGAACGGGGCCTATTTTCATTCAAATGCTAGAGCGGTTAGCGATTGCGCAGCTCAGCCACCCGCTTGTACTGGTCTGGCCACTCGGCCGCGCCGTCCAGTTCGGTCTGAGCGTGGATCGGCCAGTACGGGTTCCGGAGCAGTTCCCGGGCCAGCAGGATGACGTCGGCGTCGCCGTCGTCCAGTATCTTCTCCGCCTGGGCCGCCTCGGTGATCAGACCGACGGCGCCGGTGGTGACCTCCGCCTCGCTGCGGATGCGGGCCGAGAATTGGACCTGGTAGCCGGGGAAGGGGGTCAGCGATTGGGTGGCGGAGTTGCCGCCCGAGGAACAGTCGATCAGGTCAACTCCCTCGTCCTTGAGCCAGCGGCTGAATTCCACGCACTCGTCCACGTCCCACCCGTTGTCCATGTACTCGGTAGCCGATACGCGGACGAACAGGGGCATGGAGTCGGGGATGGCGCTGCGTACTGCCTTGGTGATCTCCAGCGGGAAGCGGGCCCGGTTCTCGAGGGAGCCGCCGTACTGGTCGTCCCTTTGATTGGAGAGGGGAGACAGGAACTCGCAGCCAAGGTAGCCATGGGCCATGTGCAGTTCGATGACCTTCATCCCTGCGTTCACAGACCGTTTGGCGGCGCTGGCGAAGTCGTCTACAAGCTGACCGATGTCGTCTAGGGTCATTTCGCGGGGGACATTCCAGTCTTCTTGGAAGCTGATGGGGCTTGGCGCGATGGTCTCCCATCCGCCCTCGCTGGCACTTAACATCTTGCTGCCTTCCCAGGGTTTGCCGTGGGCGGCCTTGCGGCCGGCGTGGGCCAGCTGGATAGCGGGAGTTGCGCCGTTGCCAACGATAGCTTCGACCACCGGGCCCATGGAAGTAACGTGGCTGTCGTCCCAGATGCCTAGGTCCCAAGGTGTGATGCGACCGTCAGCACGCACAGACGAGGCTTCCAGCATTACCAGGCCTGCTCCGCCAACGGCGCGGGTGCCGTAGTGGACGGTGTGCCAAGCGCTGGCGTGCCCGTCTTCGGTTTCAGAGGAATACTGGCACATCGGCGCCACGAAAACGCGGTTGGGGATCTCTTCGCCCCGGATGGTAATCGGCGAGAATAGCTTACTCATGTTTCTCCTGGCTTTTTAGTAAGGTACCGGGCCGTGGGGCCGCGGCGGGGCCTGGTAAATGGGCGTGAGGACTATCTACAAAAAACCCCCAGCGAACGCTGAGGCCTTTATTAGAACCGGGAGTAGGTATCGAGCAACTAAGCTAACCGCCTGAGGGTGGACTGGGGATATAACTGGGCAAAAAAATAAGCCCCCGTTTCTCGGGAACTTGCCAGACATCCTAACATAAGCGATTGAGAGTTGTCAAGTGGTTACGCCTAAATCCATCATATAGGTCAAGATTCAGGAGGATCGTTGAGGGCGGCCCGGTATTCTTCGGCGGTGTCCACGTCGCGGAACGACCGCAGACCGTCCGGGATGTGGGCGAAGTCGTCTTGGGAGAATTTGGTTACCCGGCAGCCCGACACCAGGGCTCTCATGGATGTGGTCCCCTCTTCAAGCAGGCCCTGGGCGATGGGCAGGCAGGCCCGGCTGTAGAAGGCGTGGAGGGTCTGCAAGCGGCCTTCGTACTCGGGGATTACGGCATCGCAGCCGGTCAAGCGCTTCGCCATCTCTTTGATAACGGCAACTTGAAGGAAGGGCATGTCACAGGCGGTCACGAAGCACCAATCAGCGTCGCTGTGAGCCAGGCCGCGGACGAGACCGACCAACGGTCCCTGCTGCGGCCATTCGTCTTCCAGGACCTCCGCATCGATGCCGGCCAGCGAGTCCTTGTCCCGCGTCACTACCAACACCCGCCGAAAGACCGGCCGCAGCGCCGCAACTGCTGAGCCAACCAGCGATGTGTCGCCAAAGGGGAGGGTGGCCTTGGCAACGCCCATCCTTTTGCTCTCGCCCCCGGCAAGCACTATGGCATCTAACTTTGAAATGTCAGGCGATTGATTCATATTTCATGATTTGGCCAGGGCTTTAAACCCCGTTGAGGTCCACCGGCAGCCCGGATTCGGCTGATTCGTAGGCCTTGAGCACCAGGTCCAAGTCGTTCAGGCCCTCTTCCCCGGTCATCCCCGGCTGTGATTTCTCGATGATGCTACGGCGGAACTCAAGCACCATCGCCATGATACCCCGGCGGTCGTCATCGAACTGTCGGGTTTCTTGGGTATCGCTGTACTCGATGTTTAGCCACGGACGCCCCAACTCAAAGTTCAAGTTGCCCAGCGTGCCGGTCACGCTAACCCTGGGGCGCTGGACCGGCTTGCTGATGCTCCAGGTGTGATTGACGATGCCCACCACTCCTTCAGCAGAGCGGGTGGTAACGACCATGCCGTCCTCCGCCGCCAGACCTGGAGTGCCAGGTAGCACCGGCATGGCATACACTCGCGTGGGCCGTCCCGTCAGGTAGGCCAATACGCTGGTTTTGTGGATCCCGCCGTCGATGAACACCCCGCCGCCGTTCCGGTTTCTGTCGTTCCGCCACGAGCCTGGTTCAAATGGATGTTCTTCATGCAATTGGATGAGACGGACTTGGCCCAAAGCCCCCGAATCGATGATCCGTTTTGCCGCTTGGACCGGGGCGAGAAATCGATAATTCTCAGCGACCATCAACGTTACACCAGCGTCGTCGGCGGCTTCGATGATTGCGCGCCCTTCTTGAAGCGTCCGTGCCAAGGGTTTTTCGACTAGGATGTGCTTTTTGGCGGCTGCCGCGAGTCGGGCGTTTTCCAGATGAAGGTCATGGGGGGTGCAGATGTATGCTGCTTCCACCCTTGAGTCGGACACAGCTTCTTCGTAAGAACCGAAAGCGTCGACGCCGCCAAGCTCCTCTGAGTAAGCCTGGGCACGACGGTAGTCACGGCTGGCGAAATAAAGCTCTACATGGTCTCGCGCGTCTAATAAGGATTCGGCGAAGATCTGCGCGAACGAGCCGCAGCCCAGGACACAAAGTCCGAGTTTCATTTATTCTCCGGCCAGGCTTGGAATCCCAAAACCGTCGGTTCTGAAGATGATACACCGGGCTGCAGCCCGTTCACATGCAGTCTAGGTAAGGTTCCGGAGGACGAAGCTCATGGTTTGCTTGAACTCTTATTCGCCCGTCCGGGTGACGGTCCCTTTCCCCAACTTGTACCGGTAGCGGTTGTTGATGGGGTCCGCTTTGCCGTGAGACACCGAGGTTGCAACCATATCCAAGCGCCCCTGGCCAAACAGGAAGTAACTGCAGGTAACTCCGGCGGGGACCTGGTCGGTGAGGTAGGCAACTGCGGAAAATCTAACGGTTGTCCGTCCGCCGGTCTGGGTGAACACGTTGTCGTTGCGAACTTCCACATTATCGCCACTCTCCATGTCCCAGGAGGCGGCGTTGGATGGGTTTATCTCCAGGATGTTGGTCCGGTCTGGTTATTTGGGGCGTTGTGGCCATGTTGCCGGTTAAATGCTTGTGATGAGGCCGGGTCAGCGGACGTTGCACGATGATATATACTGCACCTCGAACATCCCACACGCCCCAAACCAGGCAATTGGAGGTCCCATGACCACCCAAGGCAACAGACTAGAAGGCAAGGTCGCCATCGTCACCGGCGCCGGCGCCACTGGCAGCGGCGAATTCGTCGGTATCGGCCAGGCCATCTCCTTGCTGTTCACCCGCCAAGGGGCCAAGGTACTGTTGGTTGACCGGGACGAGAAGAACGCCGAGATCACACTGGCCCAGATCAAGGAAGAGGGCGGCGACGCCACGGTCTTCATCGGCGACGTCACCAACATCGATTCCTGCCAAGAGATGACCGAAGCCGCAGTAAAGAGCTATGGGAAGCTGAACGTGCTGATCAACAACGTGGGCATCAGCGGTCCCGGCTCGGTCACCGACGTCAAGGAAGAATTCTGGGACACGGTGATCGACGTCAACCTGAAAAGCGTGATGCTCACAAGCAAGTTCGCCATCCCCGAGATGATTAAGGACGGCGGTGGGTCCATCGTTAATCTGTCGTCTATAGTAGGTCTACGGGCCGGCGGTGGCCGACCCAGCCATGCCTATGCCGCTTCCAAGGGCGGGATACTGGGGCTCAGCAACTCCATGGCCGTCCACTACGGCCGAGACAACGTCCGGGTTAACTGCATCGCCCCCGGCCACGTCTACAGCCCTATGGTCGCCAGACACAGCTCAGAGGAGATGCTGAACCTCCGCCGCCGGGCTGGTCCCCTGGGATTCGACGGCACTCCCTGGGATGTAGCCTACGCCATCTTGTTCCTTGCATCTGACGAGGCCCGCTGGATTTCCGGAGTAACCCTGCCGGTAGACGCCGGGCTCTTAGCCGCCACGCCTCTGGCCATGTTCCCTTATCTGAAGGACGATGAGTAAGCCAGGCCAGTAAGAGCCAGCGAAAAGATTCCCTCGCCTCCTTCCGCTGAAGGAGGCGAGGGTTAGGGTGGGGGGCCAGCGTTTCTGGGAAGCCAAAGAAAGACCATCCCAGCCTACTACGCCCTAAAGATCTCATTCGCCAGATCAATGGCTGAGCGGACAAACGGCAACCCACAGTAGAAAGTGGCGTGGATAAACACCTCCACGATCTCCTCCTGACTCAACCCCACGTTCAGACCTCCGCGGATGTGGCTGGCCAACTGGCTCTCTCGCCCCAGGGCTGTCAGCGCCGCCATGGTGCAGATGGAGCGTTCGGGCAGCGTCAGACCCGGCCTGGTCCAGATCGAACCCCAGTAATACTCTTGGGTCAGCTGGCCGAACTCTTTTTCAGCCTCGGTCGCCGGCCCCTGTCCTCCGCTGGCCGGTGACCCCATGTATTCAATGCGCCGGGCCATGCCACGGTTGTAGAGATCATCAGGCGTCTCCGAGTTATCGAACACCTCCTGAGGGGTGTAGTCGATGCCCCGTTCCTCAAAGACATCTCTGGCGATGGCCAGGGCGTCCAGTGTTGCTGGCACGCCGCTGTAAAACATCGAATGCATCAACACTTCGACGATTTGGATGGGCCTCAGACCTAGGTTGAGGGCGTTCCCCAGGTGACGGCGCGTCTGGTTGTCTCTTTTCAACACGGTCAGACAGGTCAGCGTGACCATCTCCCGCTGTAAGTCCTTCAGGGCGGGCCGGTGCCAGATGCTGCCGAACAAGAACTGCCCAGTGATCTTTTCCAGATCGGGGGCCATCGGCCAGGCCAGAGGGGTGGAGCCTCCGGTCAGAGTGCCGCCGCCGAACTTGGTGCGGGTTTCGATGCCCTTCTGGAACCGTTCATCCAACGTTGTCATGGTCAACTCCAATCATTAATCAGTAACGTCAGCATTGTAGTCACACAGACAGGCTACGCCAACCCGGCCTGTGTTACCCTGATAGCCAATTCTGTAACCTTTAAATAAGCCAATAAATAAACCAACCCTGAACTCGAACGAGAGGTAAGTCATGGAACTCCGAAATGCAGTGATCGTCGACGGTGTCCGTTCCCCATTCGCCCGGGCCGTCCGCGGCAAGCTGGTAGCGACCCGCTTGGACGAGCTTGGCGCCCAGATCATCAGGAACCTGATGGACCGGAACCCCAAGGTCGAAGACCGGATGATCGAAGACGTCGGACTGGGCAACGTGCTGGGCAATGCCGAGTTTGTTGACCTGGGCCGCGTTGCCAAGATGGCCGGACTGCCGCCCGAGGTCTCCACGTTCAACTCCAATCGTCAGTGCGGTTCCAGCATGGAAACCCTGCACCGGATCGCCCAGTCGATCATGGTCGGGGTCATCGACTGCGGCATCGCTCTGGGCGCTGAGCGCATGGCGCGCACCATCCCCGGCGACGAGGGTCCCTTCACCAGGATCACCGAGCCCACTCCCGTTCAGTTCAATAAGGGACAGCGAGACCTGCCGCCGGACCACTACGACAATTTCTCGGTGCCGTTCCCGGATTTCATCCTGGACTCGCCGGCCAAGGTTTCCATGTTGCAGACGGCCCAGAACGTGGCCGAGGTCTACGGGCTAACCCGCGCCGACCTGGACGAATACGCGGTGCCTAGCCACCAGAAGGCCGTTGAAGCCTACGCGGCTGGTAATTTCAGGGACGAGATCGTGCCTCTGGAAGTTGAACAGCCGATTTTCGATGACAATGGCGCATGGTTGCCCGAAGAGCGGGGCGAAATGATCGCCTTCGAACAGGACGAGTGCATCCGTCCCGGCACCAACTTCGAAGCCCTGATGAACCTGAACGCCATCCCCGGCGTCGAGAGCTACGGCGGCAACGAGATCATTATCACACCCGGCAACTCTTCGCCCACCAACGACGGCGTCAGCGCCATCTTGGTCATGAGCGAAGAGAAAGCCCTGGCCCTGGGTCTAGAACCCCTGGCCCGCATCGTCGGGTTCGGAGTCGCCGGAGTTAAGCCCCAGTTGATGGGTCTCGGCCCGGTGCCGTCCACCAACAAGGCCATGAAGTACGCCGGCCTCACCATGGACCAGATCGACCGCGTCGAATTCAACGAGGCGTTCGCGGCCCAGATCATACCCAGCGCCCGTGAGCTGGGCATCCCCATGGAGAAGCTGAACGTCAATGGCGGTGCCTTGGCCATCGGCCACCCCTTGGGAGCCACCGGTGCACGGTTGGTGCTGTCCCTGGCCCACGAGCTACGCCGCTCCAACGGCAAGTACGGCCTGGCCACCCAATGCATCGGCGCCGGAATGGGTATCACCACAGTGTTAGAAAGCCTCTAGCGCCTCCGGCAGCTTCCACAACCAGGAATCCACAAAGGCCTCGGAAATTTGATTTTGGGGCCTTTATTTTTGGGCCATCAATGACATTTCGCATGAAGAAAAGTCCCCTCTCCTACGCATGGAAAAGGGTTAAGGTGAGGGCGCCCTTTCCCCGTGAGTCAGTCAACATTCCTCGGACGCTGTATGTCGCCATTCCAGCGAAAGCTGGAATCCAGAATGGCCTCAGGAGATAGCCTTTCACTGACGCAGCCCACACAGTCATTCCGGCGAAGGCCGGAATGACTGTGTGGGCTCCAAGAAATAGCGTTATACTCTGACGGTCTTGCGACAACCCGCATTTGAGGAGTAACAGATGCCCCCGACTCAACCCACCGGTGTGCTGGACGGCGTGCGAATCTTGGAGTTGGCCCGCTGGCAGGCCGCTCCCAGGGGCGGCATGATCCTTCGGGACATGGGCGCCGAGGTTCTAAAACTGGAGTGGAGCAGATCCAGCGACCTTCGCAATTCCGGCCCCTTCGTCGGGGAGATGAGCGTCCAATTCGCTGCCTATAACCGGGGCAAGAAGAGCGTCACCCTCAACACACGCCACCCGGAGGGCAAAGAACTGTTCTTCCGGCTGCTGGAGGTCTCCGACGTCGTGCTCGAGAACTTCCGGCCCGGCACCATGGAACAGATGGGGTTTAGCTACGAGAAGATGTGCGAGGTCAACCCCGGCATCATTCTGGCCTCGGTCTCCGGTTTCGGCCAGTACGGACCTTACCGGGACCGGCAGTGCTTCGACCCCATCATCCAGGCCATGAGCGGCATCGGCCACCAGACCGGACGCGGCTTCGACCAGCCGGTGATGGCCGAGGGCCCTATCATGGACCGCACAGCCGCCCTGCATGCCACTATTGGAATTCTTGGCGCACTGCGGCATCGGGACCGTACTGGCGAGGGCCAGTGGCTAGAGGTGGCCATGTTGGACGGCGGCATCACCCTGGAGGAGGTCGCCCTGGCCGTGTGCCACGAGACCGGCACGAACGACTTCACCCGCGCCGGCTCGTTCATCAAATGCAAAGACGGCTATGTCTCGACGGGTGCGGCAAGGGCCGGTATGTGGGAGCGCATGCTGAAGGTCATGGGTTACGACGACCTGTCTACCGACCCTGAATTCGCCGCCCCCATGTTCGCCACGGACAAGGCCGAGATACGCATGGAATTGCTGCATCTGTGGTGCGAGGAACGCCCGGTCAAAGAGGTCGAAGAATCGCTGGTGGCCGCGGACATCCCAGTCGGCCCCGCTCTGAGCATCCCTGAAGTTTTGGCGGACAAACACCTCTGGGAGCGGGAGGTGATGATGGAAGAGGAACTGCCCGAGGGCAAGAAGATATTGGTACCCGGCCCAACCATCATCAAATTCTCAAAGACTCCCACCACTGCCGGCCCGATCCCCACCTACGGCCAGCACAACGAAGAGATCTACTGTGGGGTTCTGGGCCTGGACGACGAAGAGATGTCCCGGCTGGTTGCGGAAGGCGTAATTACCTGATTCCGCCGTGGCCACTGCCCGCCGCAGCCAACGCCCGGCGAATGATCAGGCGGTCCGGACGACCAGAACCGGGTCTCCTGAACGCCGCACCACCCGATCGGTAACGCTGCCCAGCGTCCACCGGGCCGGCCCCGAGCGGCCATGAGTGGTCATCGCCACCAGGTTGTCCGGCGTCTCCAACGCCGCGTCCACTATGACGTGGGCGGCGCCTCCGGGTATCATCCGGTGGTCCACGTCGACAACCCCCTGCCTTCGCAGAGCGGCCTCCTGCGCTTCGATATAATCCAGCGCCTGGTTCCCCGCCGTCTGGGCCATGGCTTCGAAGTTCTGAAAATGGATACCGCTGGCGCCGTCTATACGGCCAACCCCGGTTGCGGCGCTAAACTGGTCGTGGGTAGCGACCGCCCGGAGTAGTGTGACCTTGAGTTCCAACGCATTGGCCAGCGCAGCCACATGCGGCAGGACTTGCTCCGCCAGGGGTGAACCGTCTAGAGGCACGAGTATCGTCTCCAGATTAGTGTCCAACTCCGGCTCTCCTTCACGATGCCCGCAGACGATCAACATCGGGTTCTTGATATGGTGGAGGATGTTGTCGGTTATGCTGCCCATCAGCATCCGGGTGACGCCGGAGCGGCCGTGGGTGGACATGACCACCAGGGCTCTGGGCGTTTTGTCCGATTCTTCTATGATGCTAGACACGACATTGCCCTCGACCGCATGGCAAGTTATTTCCTTCCCCGTCATATTTCTCTTGACGCTATCCAGATAATCGATCGCTTGGTCGTGCATACCGGCGTCGATAGAGCTTCTGAACAGACCGTGGGCCGGGTCCGCCATCTGCTCGTTCACCGGGTGCAGTACCTGCATCAGGTGGACCGGTACGCCCATTCCCAGGCTGATCCGGCTGACGTAGGGCAGCACCTGTTCAGCTAGCGGTGAACCATCAAGGGGTACAAGAATCCGGTCGTACATGACCTTCCTCCTCCGATGCAAATCTAACGGCAAGTGAATTCTATTGCGGTGACATTATCACTACATGAGCCGTACGGCCTGTTTTCGGAGGACAAGCGGCCATTTCGTTAACAGGCCGACTGGCTAGCCGGCCGGACGGTTAACGCTTCTGATGTACGCCCAGTAGTGGTAGACTCTCGGCCAGTTATCCAGATACTGTCCCAGGTTCGGAGGAGAATAATGGCAAGACTACCGATCGTATCGGCCGACATGGTCCCGGCGGAGTTCCGGGAAGCATTTGAAGAAGTTACCGCCCTGGCCGGGGGCTCCATAACCGGCGGCCCCGGCTCGTTCACCATCAACAGTCCGGAGATGGCCAAGCGCCGTAATCACCTGACCAGCTACCTGCGCTACGAGACCCGGTTTCCCAAGCGGATCCAGGAACTGGCCATCATAAACACCGCAAGGGCGATGGACTGCCAATACGTTTGGAACGCCCACGCCCCAGCCGCGCGCAAAGAAGGGGTTGCCGACGCCCTGGTAGACTCCATACGGGACCGGAAACGGTTGCCAGCCATGGCGTCTGACGAAGAAGCGATCATCAACTATGGCAACGAGTTCTTCAAATACCACAAAGTGAGCCAGCCGACCTTCGATAAGGCGCTGAAAGAGTTTGGCGCGCAGTATCTGGTGGAACTGACCACGCTCATGGGCCACTACGCCCAGACATCGTTCTACCTGAATGCCTTCGAGGCCGAGCTACCGGACAACGTCACGGAGCCGGTGCTGCCGGTTTAGCGTTTTTGGCCTTCGCAAAGAGCGATACGCTTCCCCCTGTCATTCCGAGGCGTAAGTCGAGGAATCTCGTTGCTGGTGGACCGGCACTGGTCGAGAGCAAAGAGACCCCTCGCTTCGCTCGGGGTGACAGGTGGCAGAGGACCTGGCTTGGGTAGACCCCCTAGCTGGCGGTCCCCACCGCCCGGCCTTCATCGGAGGCTTGGCGGATGTGGTCGACTAGCCGGTGCAGTTCCACCGCAGTGTCGAAGTCGGGGAAGCTGGACTGTTGACCGCGGATGCCTGCGCCGAACTGGAAGTAGAGCTGGCCCACGTTCTTGGGTGGGCCCTTGGGCATCCCTTCCAGAACGTTGGTGTGCTTATCAGGAACCGCAACGTCCGCCAGGTCGTCGGTGCCTTGGGCTCCCGCGAGATAGACCTCTCCCAGTTGCGGGGAGTCTTCGGAAGTTGCCACCAGGGTTCCCTTCCGGCCGTAGACCTCCATGCGGTAGCCGCTACCGGCCCAAGGGTTGCTGGCGACATGGGCTGAGACCACCGCCCCGTTGGCCAACCGACCGCTGACGATGATGTTGTCGGGCGAGGTCACGTCCAGCATCTGTTTGGTGTCGGTCTCGTACCACTGGTCAACCTGTGTGGACACGATCGACGAGACTTCTTTGAACTCACCGGCCACGAAGCGAAGAGCGTCGATGGAGTGCCCGGCGGCGATGGTCAGGGTATGCGCGCCCAACTCGTTGTCCCGCTGCCAGGTGCGCCCGGAGGGCCGTTCCAGGACTCCGCCACGGATCAGGCGCATGGAACAGGACGTGATCTCACCCACGTAGCCCCCCTCCACCAGTTCTTTCATGTGGATGATGGCCGGCGCGGCCCGTGATTGAAGCCCCACCACGGCGCGGACCCCCTTGGCCTTGGCCAACTCGGCAAGCTCCGTGGCTTCTTCGATGGTCTTGCCCAGAGGCCACTCGGTAAAGACGTGTTTGCCAGCGTTCAGGGCGTCTTTGGTGATCTGATAGTGGGCCGGGACCCGCAGCACCACGGCCACGGCGTCGATGTCGGGGTGGGCCAGCATCTTGTGGTAGTCGTCGAAAGCCAGCTTAGCCCCGTATAGTTTCTTGGCTTCCTCGGCGGTCTCCATGCGGGTGGTGCAGACGCCGGTCAACTCAAACTCAGGGCTGGCAGCGATAGCGGGCAGGTGTGAGCGGCAGGCCCAACCAACAGTGGGGCTGGCGCCGATTATTCCCAAACGTATCTGGTCGACCATGTCTATTCTCCTATCGAATCAAAAATTGAAGTGATTAACCAATCTTGAAGTCTCGCACGTGGGCGGGGACTTCAAGGCCACCGACGTTCTTGGGGTCGGGCTCCGGGGCGTGCAGCACCTGGCTCAGGGGCAGGACTCCGGCCCAGATGGGCAGCGAATAGTCTTCGTCGTCGTCCACGGGCGGGCCGGACCGGACCTTGGCCGAACCCTCATCGATGGGCATGGAAAACACAGTGGTGGCCTTGGCTTCTTGGTCGGTCATCTGCCGCAGGTTCTCCAACCGCCCTGGGATCAGGTTCTCGACGAAGCTATCCAGCAGAGCGTTCTTCTCAGAGTCTGGAATCTTGGTGGCCTCGCCGAAGAGCATGACTGAGCGGTAGTTGATGGAGTGGTGGAACGCCGAGCGGGCCAAAACGAACCCATCAAAATGGGTGATGGCCATGCAGACTTCCTTGTCCACAATCTGGCGGAGGAACCGGCTGGCGGACGAACCGTGCCAATAGATCGTGTCGGCCTCGCGCCACTGCAAAGTAGGTGTCACATAAGGACGCCCATCGATGATGTAGGACACGTGGCACAGAGGTGTTGCGTCGATTATCTGATTGACCACATCCCGGTCGTAGTCGGCCCGTGCCGGGTTCCGGACCAGGGTGGTCTTGGGCGTTTTTTTGAGGTTGCCTGCAGGCATCAGTGGAGTCCTTAAATTTAGATTGGTTTAGGCGGCCGCGGCCTGTTCCTTGAGTGCGTCATGGTACAGCTTGGGAAGCTCCCGGTAGTCGCTCATAAGCGAACCGAAACCTTCCATGGTGTCGTCCATGCCGTTGTCGCGCATGGCGAACCAATAAGTGGCAGTATTGATGGCAATCACCGGTTTATTCAGCCACTTCTCGGCCTCGGCGGCCATCCGGGCCATCCCAAGGTTGGTGCCCACCTGGACCAGGACTTCGGCGTCAGACTCGGCCAACTCACGCAGGCCGTCCATCATCTGTTTCTCGGTGGTCTGGGCGATGGCGGCGGGACCGGTGCAGCACAGACCCTTAAGGGCGACCACTTCAAACCCGCAGTCATTGAAGAACAAGGTGACATTCTCGTCGGCCACCGGCCAGTACGGGGTCAGCACGGCGATCTTCTTGACATCGCCGTAGCAGCGTATGGCAGCTTGGCAGGCGTCGGAACCCATGGCCACGCGCAGCCCGGTCAGGCCGGTCATGTGGGCTTTCAGTTCGTTGGCCCGTGTCAGCCCACCCCAGAAAGTCTCCGACGACATGCCCATCACCAGGTAGTCCGGGTTGCAGGTCATCACCCGCAGGATGGCGTTGTCCCACTCCAGGCGGATGGCGTCCATCAGTTTGTTGAAGTCGTCGTTGCTGGCCAAGGGCTCGTCGGGCACCCAGATGCGGGACATATGGTTGGTGACGCCCCTGGGCCGCATCTCGTCGAACTCAGGCTGGACCGAGGTGTTGGTTGAGGGCGCGATAACTCCCCAGTTGGCGCGCCATCCTAATTTGTCCGGCATCTTGAAACTCCTTCAGCGCCTTGGCCTATGGTTTCTCTCCTTAGACCGTGGTTCCCCTAAGCAGGATAGATTCTAGCAAGAAACTGCACCTGACGCCCAGATTAAGATGCGCCCATCGCGAAAATGGCGTAAAGTCTTGGCAATCGTGAGCCGCCCAGCCATCCGAGAATTTTGAGGACGCCATGACCATCGCTAAAGAAACATTGTCTGAGACGACCACCCAGGCCATCGAGGCAGCCAGGCCCGAGCTGGTGGAAGTTGCTCTGGACATCCACGCCCATCCCGAGTTGAACTACCAAGAGCAACACGCCGCCCAACTGCTATCGGGCACGTTGGAGAAGCACGGGTTCAAGGTTGAGCGGGGCGTTGGCGGCTTGGAGACCGCATTTACCGCCACTCTTCCGGGAGGGGTCGGAGATGGGCCAACTGTCGCCGTTCTCGCGGAGTATGACGCTCTGCCGGAGATCGGCCACGGCTGCGGCCACAACCTCATCGCCATGGCCGCCATCGGCGCAGGGTTAGGGCTGAAGGCCAACCTTGGCAACCTGCCCGGGAATATCATGGTCATCGGCACCCCTGCCGAAGAGGGCGGTGGCGGCAAGATTAGGATGCTGGACGCCGGCGTGTTCAAGGGCGTGGACGCGGTGCTGTCCTCGCATCCTTCCTCGAACCGCACCGTCATACCCACCAAAATTCCCATGGGCGAAAGCTGGAGTCTGGCCATGGTGGGCTACCGGTATATCTTCCACGGGAAGGCTGCCCACGCCGCTGCCATGCCCCACGAGGGCATCAATGCGCTGAACGGCGTGATCCATCTGTTCAGCGGCATCGACTCCCTCCGGCAGCACCTCAGGGAGGACACGCGCATCCATGGCATCATCACCGATGGCGGCATGGCCCCCAACGTGGTGCCAGAGTACGCCGCCGCCAACTTCATGCTCCGCTGCCGGGACCGAGACTATCTGAGCGACGTGATAGTGGGCCGGGTGCGGCAGGCCGCCGAGGGCGCCGCCGCCATGACCGGGTGCGGGCTGGAGGTCGAGGAGTATTACCCCTTCTACGAGAATGTCCGCCCCAACGCTGTGATCGCGGGGCTCTTGCTTAACAATGCTGGGGTATCTGGCCTCCCGCTTGACGAACCGTTTCCGGGCCGCCAGGGCAGCGCCGCATCCACCGACTTCGGCAACGTCAGCCAGGCCCTGCCGGCCTACGAGCTTCGCTACGCCGTGAGCGAAACGCCAGTCGCCTCCCACTCCCGGGAGATGACCGAGACCGCCACCTCCGAGTACGCAATCAATGCCGCAATCAATGTGGCCAAGGCGATGACGTTAACGGCCTGTGACCTGCTGCTGGACCCATCAGCGCTGTTGGCAGCTCAAGCCGAGTTTGACCAACGGACGGGCGCGTAGACACCCGGATCTATATCAACCTATAGGTGAGAAGAATTGGAATACCGCAAACTTGGCAACCTGGAAGGCTCAGTGATCGGCCTGGGCACGCTCAGGGCCTTTGATGTAACGGAAGAAGCCGACCTGGTCCCAGCCGGTAGATCATCGACAACCTGCTGGCCGAAGACATAAATTTCATCGACTCGCCGGCGGCCTACGGCGCGGCCGAGAAGGCGGTGGGCATCACCACCGAGGGACGGCGCGACAAGTTTTACCTGGCCACCAAGGTCCGCATCGAGGGCAAAGAGGCCGGCGAGAACCAGATCGCCCAGTCATTTCAGAACTTCAACACCTACTACATCGACCGGCTGCAGGTCCATAACATGATTGACGTCCAGACTCATCTGCCCACCTTGGAGCGGCTGAAGGAAGAGGGCAAGGCGGGGTTGATCGGCGTCACCGCCATGGTCAATGAGACCTACGACGAGGTGATGGACCGTGATGCGCACCGGCCGGATCGATACCGTCCAGATCCCTTACAACGTTGTCCAGCGCGAGGTCGAGGAAAGGCTGCTGCCCCTGGCTGAAGAACTAGGTATCGGCGTCATGGTCATGGAACCCCTGAAAAAGGGCCGCTACGTAAACGAATTGAAGGAAGTCCTGACCAGAGCCCCCTAAAAGAGCTGGGGGTTGAGACCTGGGCTCAAGCGCTGCTGGCCTGGGTGGTGGCCGACCCCAGGGTCAGCACCACCATCCCAGCCACTTCACGCCCCGAGCGTATCACCGAGAATGCCCTCGCCGGCAACTTAAAACCCATGCCCCAGGACCTGCGGGACTACGTGCGTGAGGAGACAGTGCGGCTGCTTTAGGAGAGCACACTTATCACACACTTGGATAGTTCGACTGGATAGTTCGACGGGCTCACCATGAGCGGTTTGGGGTGGGTTTTGGTTTGGTTGTTCAGCGTTGGTTGGTGCAGGAAAGGGCGGGTTAAAAACCCGGGCCTACGTGCACAAGACCGTTTCCGGAAGATAGGTCATAACCCACGCAGAAAAAATCCCTTCCCCCTCGTAAGGGGGAAAGTTAGGTCCGACGAAGTCGAGACTCTCGACCTTGTCGGAGATGAGGGCTCCCCAACGCTCTTCAGGAACCTAGATTCATCTGGCAAACGGCAAGTAGCAAAGGCGTGAACCCTTACCCGTCACCCAACTGCCCCAAATACTTCTGAAACAGGGCAACAGACCGTTCCTCAGGCACTCCCATGAAGTACCGCAGCCCCTGGGTGTACTGGTGGATCTCTTGAGGGTGGACCGGGACCCGGTCGCTGGGGCCTGAGACGCGGTAGAGTCCGTCGGCCCAGTCCTGGAGGCTGGTGTAGAGGGAGTCTTCGATTATTAGGGCGTCCTGACGTTCTACGTCGGTTCTCAGCACCCACCGGGCGAAGACGAAGGGCAAGCTGGTCCACCGGCTCCATTCCTCTCCCAGGTCATAGGTGTGCTCGAAGCCACGCAAACCCCGGCGGTGACGCAACCCCAAGTTCCCGACCATAAGTTGGGCGTCGTGGGGTTCTTCGGGACTCACGTATGCCGCCGGAATAACACTGTTTTTCACCGACAGCAGAACTTGGAGCAGCCTGACTGCCGTGGGCGCATCTGCCGGGACCGCGACGCTGGCGCCAGCAAGCTCTTCTATGGATGCCTTGGAATGGAATTTGACGCTGACCGCTGTCGATACGGTCGCCAGGCAGAAAGCCGACACGGTCCGCAGGTCTTCAGCCAGATCGAAGGTGTCCACCAACGGCACCAACCCGCCCTGCAAACGCCCTTCTGATATAGCCGAAAGCATCTCATTCGGCGGCAATTCTTCGACCTGTATGCCGCGCTTTTCCATGTCGAAATACATCGGCTCTGAGCTTAGATATGGGGTACGTCCGACTTTGATGGGCACGTGTTAACACCGGTCACATTGAATTGAAGATAAATAGGGCCTCGTCCTTCCGCGGAAGGACGAGGCCACATCTTTAAGCAGCTATTGGTCACGTAAGACCCGCCTTGAGATGTTGGTCTAAAGGCGCGGGCCAGCGAAGGTGGGCGACTGGGTCTTGTAGACTTGGATGCGGTTCCTGGCCGACTCAGGCACGAATATGTTGCCTTGGTCGTCCACGGTCACACCGGTGGGTCCCCAGAAGTCTTTTTCGCGCTCCAATCCTTGTGCCCGGTCGCGCTCGCCCCACATCTCTGCGTTGGCGTCCAGCTTGTCCTGGCCCCATTTGGAGATGCCGGCGTCTCCGGTCTTCAGGCCTACGAAGTTGCCGTCTTGGTCGAAGTACTGTAGCCGGTTGTTCAGCCAGTCGGCGACGTAGATCACGCCGTCCGTGTCGACCGCCACGCCGGTGGGCCGGTCGAACTCGCCTTCTCCGGAACCGGAAGATCCGAACTTCATCAGGAACTTGCCGTCCGGGCTGAATTTCTGGATGCGGTCGTTTCTCCAGTCAGCGATGAAGATATCGCCATGGTTGTCGATGGTGATGCCCCAAGGCATGTTGAACTCGCCGTCGCCGATGCCGTGGGAACCGAACTTGGCGAGGAATTTGCCATCTTTGCTGAACTTCTGTACCCGGTGGTTATTGCTATCCACGATGAACAGGTTATCGTCGGCGTCGAATGCCATGCCCGAAGGCCGGTCGAGTTCGCCGTCGCCGTTACCGGTCTTCTCTTCCCACTTCCCAAGGAAATCGCCGTCCTTGGAGAATGAGGAGATGCGGTTCAGCCATTCGTCGCTGATGAACAGGTTCTCTTGGCTGTCCAGTGCGATGCTGGTGGGCCAGACCAGGGAACCGTCTTCCATGTTGAACTCGTGGGGACCCTGGTAGTCGATGCCCCTGGCGAAGGTCGAGATGTACTCTTCGTCAGTGGTGCAGACGGTCACCCGCACGCCCTCCGGACGAAATTCCGTGCCGCGGCACAGGACGTACATGATGCCCTCTTTTCCCCGGGCTACGTAGACCGGGTAGGTGAAGCCGGGGCCGAACTGTTCGCCACGGCCGATGGTCTTGCTGTATTGCACGCTGATGTGCGAAATCTCTGTAGTCATCTTTTCCTCAGAGAGTTAGATTTTGTGTTTAGCTGGGCCTAGACGAATGACAACTGCTCGAATTCTCCGCCTACGATAGGCTTGGCATCCAGGCCCATCCACTTGTCCAGGATGGTGGAATACACGCTCCTGAAATCGGTGTTGAATTGCAGGTCGCCGTCGTCAAGTTTGTCGGCGTCCAGGGAAGGATATTCCCCGTAGAGACCGCCCTTGACCTGTTCGCCGATGATGAAGCAATGTCCGCCGGCGCCGTGGTCGGTGCCGGAGCCATTGTCCTTCACGCGGCGTCCGAACTCAGTGAAGACCAAGAGCAAAACATCTTGTCCGGCATTGTGCTCTTGCAGGTCGTCGTAGAAGTCGCCGACGGCCCGGCTGGTCTCGCTCCAGAGCCGAGTGTGGGCGGCGAGTTGACCGGCATGGGTGTCGAAGCTGTTGAACGGGGCTGTGGTGTACAGAACCCTGGTGCCGAATCCGGCCAGGTGGGTCTGCACGATGTTGCGCATGTATTGGCTCACGGTGTCACTGCCGTACTCCACGGTCGATGAGTACATCCCCGGAGCGCTGCTCAAGATGTCAGCCCCTTTCAGGGCATCGAGGCCGGTGTGGGCCAGATAGTCATTCACCGCGCCCTGTCCGATCATGGGGGTGTAGACCTTGGAGAAGACGTCGAGGGCCTTCAGCCTTTGGTCGGCGTCGTCGATTCCCGTCAGGACGCCGTAGGTCTCAAGGTCGCCCACGGAGGCAGCAGGCACGCCCGGCGCCACCAGGGCTCGGGGCAGCCCACGGCCGAAGTTGACGGCGGTGAGAACGTTTTCCGACTTGGGGTCAAGGTCGCGGACGACGCGGCCCAGCCACCCTTCTTCACCGATCTTCGTCGGCTCACAGGTGTGCCAGATGTCCATAGAGCGGAAATGAGAGCGGCTTCCCGTGGGATAGCCAACACCCTGCACGATGGCCATGTGGCCTTCGTCATAAAGCTTCTTCATGGGCTCCATGTTGGGGTTGAAGCCGATCTGGTCGTTGATGGGCAGGACCTGGTCTTCCGACACCACGACGTTGTTCCGGTGGTCGAAGTATTTGGGGTTGCCGTAGGGGACCACGGTGTTCAGTGCGTCATTTCCGCCGGCCAATTGAAGGACGACCAGGACCGGGTCTTTCTTCGTTGATGTCATTTCTTTCTCCGGGACTGCCCGGTCCCTGTCTCTTAGAAACTGGGCAGCGATTATTCGAGTTATTCGGCCTTAGACTGAAGGTTTATGCGAACAGGTATTCGGTGGTCGCTACGATGGACTGGAGCATGGTGGCCACTCGGGTGGGGAAGTCATCGCCATCGCTGCGAAGTTCTCCCTCGTCATTGGCCAATGCAACCAACTGGTTCCGAGTCTCGTCGGCCAACCGGTATGCGCCCAGGTTCTCCAGGCAACCGTCAACCAATTGCTCGGCGGTCAGCAGGGGGCCGACTTTGCTCAGCCGGTTGATGATGTCTTTCACGCCGGTGTGGTTGGTGTTACCCACTTGGTCGGCGGTGAAGTTGATCCGTTCCACCAACGTGCCGGAGTCGATCCACTCGCGGCCGGTATGCCAACCCTCAACGGTGGGCGGGTTGAGCAGGTCCTGCCCCATGAACCGGATGTTCATGGTCATCATGTCCAAACCGGGCCTGGGGAATTTGTAGTCCCCGACCAGTTTTAGAGTACCGATCACGGTCTCCGCCGGGCTCTTGACCTTGGAGAACGTGGCGTTCTTGAACCAATCGGACTTGAACAGCACTCGCAGCATGGCGGTGATGTTGTAGTTGGAGCGAAAATATTCTTCTTCCAACTGTTTGATGGCTTCAATGTCCTGGGGAGGGGTGTCCTTCCAGGCGGGGACCTGCACATCATCGGCAACGAAGAAGTTGTAGAGATGGCGCGCCACGAACCGGGCAGTGGCCGGCTGCCTCACGATGATGTCTACGATGTCTTCGCCGTTGAAGTTCCCGGTCTCGCCCAAGAAGGTTTTTTCGTCGTTGTCGTGGTCGCGAGGGTCGTACATGAACTTGGCGTCGTACTTGCCGTAGGGATAGCGAGGGATGGAGTTGGTCACGGTCCAGCCGGTAAAGGCGCGGGCCGCGGCTTTGACATCATCCTCGCTGTAGTTGAACTCGCCGTCCATGCCTACGCCCAGGGAGAACAGTTCCAGGAGTTCGCGGCCCCAGTTCTCATTGATGGCGCCAGCGTGGCTCATGCAGTTGTCCAGGTAGAAGACCATGGCCGGGTCCTTGGCCAGGCCCTTCAGCAGGTCGTGGAAACTGTTCATGCCGGTCGTCCGGAACATGTCTAGTTCCATGGACTGTTGCTTGGGATACTCGCACTTGGCGTGGCCGGTGACCAGCACGCAGTGCCAGAAGAGGGCGATCTTCTCTTGGAGCGGTCGTTTGGAGTTGATCATGCGGAAGGTCCATTCTTCTTGTTGGCCTTCCAGTCCGGCCTGAGACAGCCAGTCCGTCTTGTAGCGCATCATGATGTCGCGCTCCATGGGGGGCTGGGACTCGGGGTCGAGCAATTCGTCTACAGTTGCGTCGTACCCCTTGGCTGCTCGGGCTTCCAATTCTTCCAGCGGGGCGCCAAAGCCGGCGCGGCGCATCAGATGGGCGATTGATGAGATATCTTGTTCAGACAATTGTTTCCTCCCAATCCAACAATTTGGTGGCTTCCATAAATTTGGGCTGCAAAATGGGGCTGCCATCAGGGGATATTTAAAGCCGGTTCCGACGTCCTTGCGGTTTTCGGTGATCGTATCAGTTATTAATCCGTGATTCGATGCACCACGTTAGATTTCGTTAAAATATGACGTGGCCACCCGACATCACACCTGAACTACTTGCGAATCATATTCTACACCTAACCAGTTGTCAAAATCGGTTATTTATAAATAATGGTTATATTCCGAGATGGCCCCAAATTTTTGCCGACGGCCTCGGGGTGCCGGTGGTTTGGAA
>Ga0066854_10000061_pt1 | contig 36437 bp, 23 predicted proteins | sample ETNtaG_8_FD_65494 | JGI IMG/M metagenome (GOLD analysis project Ga0066854, IMG submission 65494) | Marine microbial and viral communities from oxygen minimum zone, Eastern Pacific Ocean - ETNP201406SV75 | ecosystem: Environmental > Aquatic > Marine > Oceanic | place: Pacific Ocean: Eastern...
CTCCCGGATTCGAACCAGGGTCGTGGGATCCAGAACCCCACATGATGGACCACTACACTAAGGGACTAGTATACTGCCGAGATGGCTCATCTATTTCAAGAAACCGAGGCGGTAAATCCTTGGAAAATTGTGAATAAACTCAATTGTTTCTGAATCCTTGATTGACTGCTTCAAGGCTAGTTGCACTCGGTCGCATCAAATTCTCTGAGAGATTTACCAAAGGTGTATCGGTAAGTCCTAGTGCTTCGTCGGTAGTTTCTATTTCTGGATTGAAGTAAAGAAGCCCTGTCACATGCTTATTTTCCCCTGTTGCATGGTGAATTGCTGCCAATGCTGAGACTGCATCCGAAGGGTCATGGTTACTACCGACTGTTTCGAGGCGTAATGTCGAACCATCGAACATTTTGATATCTTCAAATTTTCCTTCAGGAATATCAACTTCAGCCAACGGGGTGAAGTGAGGAATGTAGTCAACGATATGGAGAATTTCATCATTTCCTTTGACATAATTGTACGAACGATACGATTCATCGTTATTTGAAAATGATACACATGGTGAAATCACATCAATAATAGCCATGCCCTTGTGACTCATTGCAGCTCGGATAAGGCTGGTCAATTGCTTTTTACTTCCTGAAAATGAGCGAGCGACAAAACTGCAACCTAGATTAATAGCCATAGCGCAAAGATCGATTGGTTGTTGCTCATTAGGCATTCCTTTCTTTTTCTTTGAGCCCTTTTCTACGGTAGCTGAGTACTGCCCCTTTGTCAATCCATAAACGCCGTTATTTTCAATGATGTAAACCATGTTCAAATTTCGTCGAATTGCATGAATGAATTGACCAATTCCAATGCTCGCTGTATCGCCATCGCCGGAAACGGCGATGAAGGACAAATCTTTGTTGACCATATTCGCACCGGTTGTAACCGATGGCATTCTTCCATGAACTGTATTGAATCCGTGTGATTTACCGAGAAAGTATGCCGGTGTTTTCGAAGAGCAACCGATTCCACTCATCTTTGCGATAGATTCTGGTGGGATTCCATTTTCCCATGCCGCCTGAATAATCACATTCGAAATTTGGTCATGGCCACAGCCAGGGCATAGGGAGGATTTCCCACCCTTGTAGTCTGTTTTTTCTAGATCTATCACGTTGAGTTTTATGAGGCTCATACGCTCACCTCCATGTGTATAGTTTCAAGAATTAAATCTGAGTAAATTTGTGCTCGTGGAGGTAGGCCATCACTATAGGCAACTTTGTGCATCTTGCTGAGTAAATTTACAGGTAATTCCTTGCGTAGAATTCCAAATAATTGGCCATCACGGTTTATTTCGAGAACAATGACTTGTTCGTGGCTTTCGATAAATTGTTGAACCTCGGAATGATAAGGTAAAGATCGAACTCTACATGTACTAACTGAAAGTCCTGTTGACTCCAACATATCGTCGATTTCAACGATAATATTCTCCATAGAGCCATAATAAATTATTCCAACTTGCTTATTCTCTTCTTCACGGATAATTGGTGCTGGGAGTTCATCTCGTGCACCATCAATCTTCCTCTTCAATCTAGCCATATGCTTGACATAGTCTTCTGGATTTTCTGAATAAATACCGTCTTCATCTCTACCGGTTCCTCTAGTTAGAATTGGTTCTAATCCTGAACCGGGTAATGTTCGATAACAAATCCCATCACCATCTATGTCTCGATAGCGGCCATAATTTTCGATGGCATCCAACTGCGCTTGGGTTCGGATAACTTTTCCTCGATCCATTTTAGTTGGTGGATATTCGAAGCCGGATGTTTCCCAGTGATTCATTCCTAAATCCAGGTCGCTGAATCCGAATACCGGGGTTTGATATCGTTCTGCAACATCGAAAATTTTCCAACCAAATTCGAAGCATTCGTTAACTGTTCCAGGAATTAGTACGATATGTTGGGTATCGCCATGGCTCGCTTCGTAAAGCATACTAAGATCGCCTTGTTGTGTTCGAGTGGGGAGTCCTGTTGATGGACCAACTCGATTGACATCCCAGAAAACAGCAGGAATTTCAGCATAATAGCCCAGTCCAATAAATTCTGACATTAATGAAATTCCTGGGCCACTTGTAGCGGTCATTCCACGTCCTCCCGCCCAATTTGCTCCGAGAACCATTCCGGCCGCAGCCAATTCATCTTCAGCTTGTAAAACAGCACAAGTCGCTCCACCGTCCTCACCATTGCGAAGTTTCGGTAACCATTGGATAATTTCTTCAGCTACCGAGGAAGATGGAGTAATCGGATACCATGCAAGCATATTTACTCCTCCATAAATCGAGCCTAGAGCAGTTGCTTCGTTTCCATCGATAAGGAAAGAATTCGGGTCTTTTTCTCTAGCTTCTACTTGATGTTCAACTTCATCAAGCCAGTTTTCAGCAGCATATTCCCGACCTTCACCGATAGCACGCATATTCAATTCAATGGCTTTTTCTTTACCAGAGAATTGGTTAGTAACTGCTTTCAATATTGCTTCATCATCAATTTTGAGAAGATGGGCGAGAGCCCCTACATAATACATATTTGCAATCATTTTTGCTAACTTTGGATTTACGCCTCTTGCCATTTTGGTCATCGGCATACTGAATACAGTGCAATCATTACGTTCGACAGGCAATTTGACATTTTCATTGTAAATTATTACCGAGCCAGGTTCTGCCTTTTCAACATCATCAACCCAAGTTTCTTTGTTCATGATCACTCGGAAATTTGTCGAATCTCCAGGTGCCTGATATCCTGCATCGCTGACGCGGATAATATACCAAGTAGGTAAGCCGGATATGTTGCTTGGGAAGAGGTTTTTTCCACTTACTGGGACCCCCATTTCAAAAATAGAGGATAGGATAATCAGGTTTGCTGATTGTGATCCTGTTCCATTAGCCGTAGCGATATTGAGAGTGAAGTCATTTATGATGCGGGTCATTGTCTCCACATTCTCCCAAGGAAGCGCGCCAATCTAGTGCTTACGCGGACGTGTTGCCGACGCGAGCCGGTCTTAGGCATTGCCGTCCCACAATTCTTCTATTATTAGGGAAATCATCATCCGTTGCGGTTTTCAATGAGTGCCGTCTCGGCCACCCTCATGGGAGTTCCTGAGGGACTGAAAAATATCTGGGCTGAGGCGGCAAACCTCATCGATGATGGAAATGCAAACCAAGCAGTGAAATTGTTACGCGAAGAGGCATGGAATCTCAGTGAAAGCGATTCTGATAAAGCAAAGACCTGCCAATTAGCAGCAGATGCATTTGTTGAATTAGGTAGCGATAATAATAATCAGCAAAAAAAATATTGGCAGAGTGCTTACAAGAATTACAATAATTCATTAAAATTTGATCCAAAAAATAAAGATGTTCGACGCAGCTTGAACCGATTGACTGGTATGATGGACGAGGTGGGAATTTCGCTTGGTACAAGTTTACAAATTTTTGAAGAAGGTAGCCCAACACCGACCGGATTGGTAGTATTTTTAATCGCTGGTATGATGCTTTTAGTTGGACTAAAATATGCTGGCGGGATTGTCAATCAAGAAGAAACCTTGACAGCATCGATGGAGATTTCCTATGTTCCGTCGGGTGGGGATGAGGGCGATCGAACGACAGCGCTCATCACCATCGAATTATTTGAAGAAAAAGCACCTAATCATGTCGATAATTTCATCCGACTATCTAGTAGTGGTGCATACGACCATACAATATTCCACCGAATAATCAATGATTTCATGATTCAAGGTGGAGATTTTACGAATTCTGACGGTTCAGGTGGGCATGCAGCTCAATGGTATGGATATTGTAATGGAGAGACTGTGAATGGTCAAGGCACCCCATATAGCTCTGAAACTTGTAGAGTTGAAGATTGGACTCTTGGCGATGAGGCTACAAACGGCTTGCTTCACACACCAGGCGCTCTGGCGATGGCAAAAACCAGTGCAGCTAACACTGGTGGAAGCCAATTTTACATCGTACCTTCCGATAGTACTCCAAGTCATCTCGATGGTGTTCACACGGTTTTCGGGATGGTAACCGCCGGATTGGATGATGTTACTGCGATTAGTGATGTTTCAATTGATGGTGAATCTCCTGTCCACGAAGTCCGATTAATAAGTGTCGATATTAATTGAGATAATGTCAAACCTGTCTCGTCGATGAAGACGAATATCAGTCAACTTCTTGTATAGTTGATTAGGCGGCAATATCATAGGTGATTTCATGAGTGTAATTGATTCCTTTTCAGCAGCATCAAAATTCGAAACATTCGATGGTAAGATGGGCAAATTCATGTCACTTTCATCCCTTGAGGAAGCAGGTCTTTGCCAACTAGATGATTTGCCATTTTCGATTCGAATTTTACTTGAATCTGCTCTTCGAAATTGTGATGGTTTCTTAGTTACTGAAGAGGATGTCAAGAGAATTGCAGCATGGTCTCCTGATATGAATCCTGAAGAGATACCTTTCAATCCAAGCCGAGTATTATTGCAAGATTTCACAGGAGTTCCTGCCGTTGTCGACATCGCGGCACTTCGAGATGCGATGGTCGAATTAGGTGGTGATCCAGAGAAAGTTAATCCTCAGGTTCCGGTCGATTTGGTCATTGATCACTCGGTTCAGGTCGATGTTTCGGGCCTGTTTGAAAATGCTCGTGAAAAAAATCTTGAGATAGAATATGAGCGTAATATGGAACGTTATAAATTTTTGAAATGGGGGCAAATGAGTTTAGATAATTTCCGTGCAGTGCCTCCGGGGAGAGGTATTGTTCACCAAATTAATCTAGAATGGATTGCGAGCGTTGCTAGGGAAGAAAATGGCGTTTGGTTGCCCGATTCTTTAGTTGGAACTGATTCACATACAACTATGATTAATGGACTAGGTGTTCTTGGATGGGGCGTTGGTGGAATCGAAGCTGAAGCCGTAATGCTCGGCCAACCCATTTACATGCTTTTACCGGAAGTTATCGGTTTCGAATTGACGGGTTCATTGAATCCAGGAGTGACTGCAACCGATATGACCTTGCGAATTGTTGAGATATTGCGTGAACATGGAGTTGTCAGTAAATTCGTCGAGTTTTATGGTGAGGGGATTGTCAATTTGAGTTTGCCAGATCGTGCGACCATCGCAAATATGGCACCTGAATATGGAGCGACTTGTGGATATTTCCCTGTTGATCAAACAACTCTTGATTATATGTTGCTATCGGGGAGAAAACAATCTCAAGTAGAGAATGTGAAACGCTTCTTGAATGCTCAAGGATTATTCTATAATTCCTCCACACCTACTCCTAAATTCACCTCCACAGTTTCACTAGATTTGAGTACGGTTGAACCCGCTTTAGCCGGTCCCAAAAGACCTCAGGATCGCGTTGACCTTTCAGACATGCGAAATCATTGGAAACAGAGTCTGAACGCTCCTATCGGCCATAGAGGTCATGGAATTGATTCGACTAGGAATGATGATTCTGTTCAGGTCGCTGGACAAAATTATGAATTACAACATGGCGACCTAGTAATCGCAGCGATTACGAGTTGCACAAATACGAGTAATCCAAGTGTAATGTTAGCAGCTGGATTACTCGCAAGAAATGCTCGCCAAAAAGGCCTCGAAGTGAAACCTTGGGTTAAACCGAGTTTAGCACCAGGATCTCGTGTAGTTACTGAATATTATGACGCAGCCGGTTTGACAGAAGAATTGGCGGCCTTAGGATTCAGCGTTGTTGGCTATGGTTGTACTACTTGTATCGGCAATTCTGGTCCACTTGATACGGAGATTGAATCCGCAATTGATGATGGAGAATTGATTGTTGGAAGTGTTCTTTCAGGAAATCGTAATTTTGAAGGACGAATACATCAAAAAATCAAAGCGAATTATCTCGCGAGCCCGCCATTAGTCGTTGCTTATGCACTTGCGGGAACATTAAACATCGATTTACAGAATGATCCAATCGGCTATACTAATGAGGACGAGCCGGTGATGCTCGCTGATATTTGGCCAACCGATGCTGAGGTTCAATCGGTAGTCGCTTCGAGTATTAATCCAGAAATGTTCCAAAATAAATACTCGGATATTTTGGAAGAACCAAAGTGGGATGCAATTCCAAGTTCACCATCAGCCCTCTATCCGTGGGATGATGATTCGACGTATATTCGGCTTCCATCCTTCTTTGAAGGAATAAAGCCGGAACCGAAACCAATCCGACCGATTAAGGATGCGAGAGTTCTGCTGAAATTTGGTGATTCGGTGACAACCGACCATATTTCTCCAGCAGGAGCCTTTCCACACCACGGCCCTGCAGGGCAATATCTGGTCGAGCATGGAGTCATTCCGCGAAATTTTAATTCATTTGGAAGTCGGAGAGGCAATCACGAAGTGATGATGCGAGGAACTTTCGCAAATGTTCGAATTCGTAATCAGATAGCAGATGGGATGGAGGGCGGGTTCACTACCCATTTCCCAACCGGTGAGGTGACTACTGTCTTTGAAGCGAGCCAGCGATATCTGAATGATGGCCAAGACCTGGTAGTTCTTGCTGGCTCAGAATATGGCACTGGAAGCAGCAGAGATTGGGCAGCCAAAGGGACATTATTACTCGGTGTGAAGGCGGTAATCGCAACCTCTTTTGAGAGAATTCATCGTTCAAATTTAGTCGGTATGGGCGTGCTGCCGTTAACCTTCTTAGATGGAGAGAATGCAGACACTGTAGGCTTAGACGGAAGCGAATTATTTCAGATACCAACCAGTGCTCAATTAACACCCTTATCTACAATAAAAGTAGTAGCAAAAAAACCGAATGGTAATGAGATAAACTTTGATGCAGTAGTGCGATTAGACACTCCTGTTGAGGTGGAATATTATCGTAATGGTGGCATTCTTCAGACGGTTTTGAGAAATCTTGCCGAAGCGTGAGATTCAAACAGGAAGCACCGTTGGTGGATAACCCCAAGAGGACTTGACATGCAACTTCGAGGCACGGTTCGTTTCCGATTCCGCTCACCCGAACATGATGTCGATGTGATGGTTGAGGGTGAAGCCAGATGGGTGAATTCTGTACGAGAAGATTTAGGATTACAAGGCCGAGTTGGATTCGTTCAGCCGGTTGCCGGCCACTTCTCAGATGATGAATCTGAATCGAGACCGGCGATGGGGGATTCTGAATTATTGATTGAGCCGGTCTCAGAAGAGGAGCGATTACCGGGCCCTACTCCCGATCCGTCAAGTATTCCAGCAGTTGTTAGGAGGGTTGGAGACCTTGATGTTCAGGCAAGAATTTCAGAATTAGACGGGCCATCTAGAAGTGATCCACAGCTCGAATATATGCGGGAATTTTTAGAATCAATTGAGGATCCTGAGCCACTTTCAAATAACTTATCCGGTGATCCGATGGCTGAATCTTGGTTGCAAATATTACTGACATTAGTAGTTCGTGAACATGGACATACATCCTTGCCAATAAGCTCAATTGAGGATTTAGTTGGAGAGAAAATGAATCGTCAAGGAATTGATTTAGAATTGTTTTTGAATCGACTATGGATGATGGGCCGATTGGAAAAAATTCATGGTGGTGCTGAAATACAATATGCACCTAATCCAAGTTGGTTAATCTCTCAGTAAATTGATAAATATTGTTCCAACACCTATGGTGTTGAAAAAATCAACTTTGGCGAAGGGCTAAGAACGATTCGAAAGTCCGATAGATTATGCTGTATGGTCTGCAGACTACCCGAAATCAAAAGAAAGCAAGTCGGAGAGCGATTTTACTCGTTACATTGATGCTTAGTTCGATGTTATTGACGATGGCTCCCGCCGTGTCAGCATCGAGAATTACACAGTATGCAGTTCAACGAGATCCTTCCTATATCTCGATTGGAGATTTAGATTGTGATGGAGACAATGACATTGCTTCAGCGAGTACCATGGGTCATTTCGTTTCTGTTCTTTACAATGATGGATTTGGGGGTTTCGGCGATAGACAAGATGTCTTCATTTCCAATAATGATTCTCACCGCGCAGGTTTCCGTGATACAGCAGACGGGACAAGAGTAGAAGTTGCGGATGTCGATGGTGATGAAGTCAACGATTTAATCTACTATCAACAGAATATTCGATTCGTAGGTGAATCATTCGTTCGACCTGGAAATTTAACTATTCTTTGGGGTGATTGTTCCGAGCGAGTCAACGAATGGAGTGATTCTACAATCACGGTAACAAACCCATACCTCTCAGATATGGCAGTTGGCGATATCGATGATGACGGTGATGCAGACATCGTCATGAACGTCATGGATGCAACTGCGTCTAATCAATACATTCAGATTTACCGCGGGCCAGATCCAACCTTGATTACTGCTCAACAAACATTGATTGTTCCATTAACACATGGTATTTACACCGATTTGATGTTAGGACATTGGGGTGAAACTGTCCTCGGAGGAGGTATTGGCGCCCCAACTGGAGATTGTGAGGATCTCGACATTTGGTTGCTTCGTACACCCCCCTTTAACACCGGAGTTGGGAATTCAGTCGGACATTATGATAACATGACTGTTCTCGAATTCGATTGTGTGCAAGGTCAATATCCTAATCCTATTGCTCCTGGCGCACAAGGTGTTCACGACTTTAAGCTCGATGCCGAGCATAATTATCCTCTCTACGGTATCGACATCAAGGATACTGATGATAATGGCGAAATTGATTTAATTGCCGCTGTCGATGGCATTACTGGAAATCTCTCATATGCGACTAAAGTTGGTAGTTCATGGGATACTCAAAATTACGTTGTTCTCGGTGATTTCAAGGGTGCTTCGATAACGATTGAAGATATTAATCGAGATGGGGAGATGGATTTCTTCGTTCCAACAGAATTAACTTTGACTCGAGTTCAAGATTCAAGTTCCCAAAATCAAACATATCTCTTCCTCGATAACCTAAGAGAAATCAACTCTGTAGAAATTATTCTTGCTAATCCTGCCGGACCCGGATATCTTTCGTCGCTATCCTTCGATGTCGGTCGTCGACCTACGATGGCAGTTCCAGGGCAACTCGCAGGTGGCGAGAATAGCGCTTTCGAAATTGTAATTGGTCAACGAGATTATTCATACAGGTTCGCGAACAATGCAATGTGGTTAGATACTCAAGGTTGGCCCGGAGCAGGAGATTTCTTGTCGGTTTTATCACTTGATAACGAAGATATGGGTATCACATCGGTTACCGTGGCTCCTGCTGCGAGAAACCCCGCAACAGGCCAAGCACAAATCGGTGAGGGTAGTCGTTGGGTCAATGTTACTGTAAAGAATACGGGATTGAATCCTATTAGTGGTTCAATCGATGTTGATTTGGAAGTTAAAGAAGTATTAGGAGGTACTGACACGGTAGTTTATTCAAATAATTTCGATGGCGTCACCGACTCTACGAATTGTGCAAATTGTGATCTTGTAAAATATTCCTACACTGGGGAATATGAAGATGGATTATCTTCATGGCACATTGAAACCGGTTCTTCAGTGACTCAAAATGACTCTTGGTGGGAAGCAGATTCTAATCCAACTAATTATTATTGGGCGGGAATGGATTACCAAAATAATGATAATCAATCTGGTTATTACAACAATATGGATGAGGCTGTCATTCTCGAAAATGTCGATCTTAGCGGTGCCGATGCAGCTTTCCTCGACCTCTCCTTGATGTGTTCGGCCGATTATTTCGAACTTTATCTGGCCGAACAATTCGATGTCGTTGAACGATGGTTGTACGAGGATTCGTGCAGTATCGAAGTTTGGAGTGATGGAAGTGGATGGGAACAAGTATTTTTCAGCGGTGGCTGGGATAATGAACGCTGGTTTAGAATTCTAGCTCAAGGCGTTGACCCAGAATACAATACTTACAATGGAAATATGTACACTGAAACTGCAACAGGTTGGCTGAATTTTGTTGATGGAGGAGGAACATCTCCCGATGAAGATGAACGTGAATCAATTGATTTGACTCCATATGCGGGTCAAGTAATCGACATTCGCTTCCGTTTCCGTTCTGGATTGATGGGTTCGGTTGGACCTGATGGTTCTTCCCAAGACACAGGATTAGATGGCTTTGCATTCGATAATCTAACAATCAGAAAAAGAGATGTCACCTTCGGAACTACCGAACAGGTCTCTCAAAATATCGCATTTTCTGATCTTGCTGCTGGTGAAACCCGAGATATTTCATTGACAGCAAATTTCGTTGACAATACAACATATTTCATCTCTACCGAACTCAATGATGAATCTGGATTCACTAATGCTGATGATACCAATGATTTAGTCAAATTTCAATTAACGGTCAACAACCTCTTCGATCCCGGAATGGCTGAAGAAGCATGGATTGATCTAGAGAATGGTGTTCGTTATGCGTCAGGTGATAGAGATATCAATGTCAAGGTTCAGAATTATGGAAATACCGTTACTGATTTCGTTGTTGAAGCGTTGATTAGAAATGCAGAACCCGATTTGGTTGCAATTGAAGATTTCTCTGGATTTGAGCCTATTTGGGAAGATGATGGTAATGAAAATGGCAGTCGTCTAGATGATTCTTCGGGCTCTAATGCAATGTTGCCTCAGAATCGAGGCGTCTTCAATAACCATGCATATTGGTTAGGTCATCCTGATTCTGGTTATGGTGATAATTGGAACGAAACCGTAACAATTCCAGATATTCCTATCGGTGCAGAAGGTGCTGATTTCGCATATTTGACTTTTGATTATTATGCTGAAGGTGATCATCTTAAGGATAGCAATGGAAATATTCTCGCTATTAGGGATGCGGCACAACTTGAAATTTCATGGACAAAAGATGGTGAAACCTTCAATGGTCTAATCAAAGGAAGTTGGACCGATTTGAATGAAAATGGTCCCAGATATGGTGACCTATGCGAAGATTTCGATGGTAATGGGTATGATGAAGTCGAATATTTCGGCGATCACTCTGACCGTTACAACTCAGTCGTTTGGTTCGATTCAGAGAATATTGTGAAATCTGTAACAGTTGATTTGACGAATGTTTTCTTGCTAAATATGACTAGCGAAAGCACATTTGAGTGGGAAGATCAGTGTACTAGTTTGGCAGGTTCCGAGATATCGCTTACTTGGAGATTCCAATCAAATGATGATGGGGTTAACGGAAATGCCGGCCTAGCAGGTTTTGCAATCGATAATATCAGAATTGAGGAATTCACTTTCGAAGATGATGGTAACTACAATGTCAGTGTAACTGGAATGGATGCTTCCGAGCGTCAAACCGTGGCTCTTGGTAATCATGATTTCCAAAGTGGAATATACCGAATTGATGTCAAAACATTATTCGATAATACTGACCCAACAACTGCATGGTACAATGAATCAGAGGTTAATACTGCGAATAATTATACCACTATTATGTTCAGTATCGCTAGTGCAGATATCACTCTAATGCAACCAGATGTTTTGGAATGCACGACTGATATTACCTATGAGTGCATCTACCCAATCGATGATTCATCTGCCCACAGTTTTGCTGTACCATTGCTCAATGGAGTTATTGCTGCTGAGTATCAGGTTACGATGAAAATCGTCGATCAAACTACTGGCCAAACCGTTTTCGAAGAAGATGCTGAAAATGGTCCGTTCGATCTCGCTCCTCATCAGCGTGGTCAAGCAAATTGGACAGCCCCGTACAATTCATGGTATGATGGACATGAATACAATATTAGCTTCTATGCAGTATTTACTGAGGATGGTGAATTATCCGGAAATGATCGTTTCTTCTTGATTACCTTCATGGACGAAATTGATGTATTAATTCTCTCAAACCCAACTGATCAGAATAGACTTCAGCGTGTTAAGGAAGACCTTCAATCGATGGGGATGACCTACACACAATTACGTGTTAGTGATTGGGATACATACGCAACTCCTGATTGGGTTGAACATTACAATAAGGTACTACTACCTTGGCAAACCGACTACAATGTTGTTTACGGTCAATACTATACCTTACTTGCACAAACCCGTGAATCTGATGGGCTAAGCGTTGTCGACACATTACAAGAGTTCATGTCAGTCGATGGTGGAACTGTACAGATGCATCTCGGTCCTTACCAGAATGCATACGACCCGAACAATTTGCCATTCGATATGTCGATTAAGGATCGCAATCAATTTAATTTCACAGTCGATAACAGGATTCTTTTCGAGAATTTATCTATCGAAGATCAATTCCATCCAATTATGAATGGCATTGACCCTGTGACCTTCTCTGGAATTCATGCAGGAAATTATGTTGCCATTGCTGGAATTGATGTTGCTAGTCAAGTTTACCAGCATCAAGTTCCGGCAGTTTGTGGCGGGCGAATCAGCCTTCAAGGTGGAACTTTCCATACTTTGCTGAAGGATGAAACTCAGGGTCATTCACTGTTGTCTTTGTGTAATTATGGCGCTGGCGGATTGATTGTAACAACTGTCGATGTTGAAAATCCAAGTGTATCGGAAGCATATGGCGGAGAAAATATTCCTCTATTGTCGAATATGTTGGCTTACCATTTAACTCCTTATCCAACTGATTTCGGAATTGCAGGAGATAGTTTTGATTTGACAATTAATGGACAGTCAGCCGTGCTTGATCCAACTACTGGTGCATATCGTGTGAAGTACATCAAGAGCAACGCTGAACTAGAATTCAGTTATGTTTCTGAAGTTGGTGGACTCATTGCCGATTGGACTCTTGAGTCTGGCAATAACGATTCAGTTACTGGCTGGGATGGTTCGATTCTCGATTCGGGAATAATCAGCCATTCATCACAAGTATCGCCTTCAATTCCAACACTCGGTACGTTCTGTGCTGGAGACAGCACGGCACCATGCCGAATCGGTGCTGAATGGGATATCGTTCTCTACCTGCATGATGATGAGGGCCATACTCGAATCACCTACGTCACTCTGATTACGAATGATACACTTGCTGATGATTTCTATCCAGATGCACAAGCAACAATTGTTTATGATGAGGATAATGCCGAATATATCTCTTATGATGGTGTCAAGCCAATCGGTGGAGTCGATTGGCCAGTTTATCGAGTAAGATTGACTGACAGCGGCGATTTGACCGTCACTTTCACCGGTGAGAATAGTAGCGATCCAGATGCACCGGAAGGTGAGACTGGAATCGCACTATACGAATGGCGAGTTGTCAATGATATGCCAGTCGGAGAATTTAGCGATGAACAGCACGAATGGCAGATACCTGCTTCTGCTAGTGATGAATGGAGTTACACATTCCGTAATATCACTTCAAGTTCGGTAATTGAGAAAGATATTCGTGTTGAGCTAATTGTTTACGATAAGGCTGGTAAACAAACTCAAAGTAAGTATCGAATATACTTTATTATCGTCGGTGAAGATTTCGGAGACGATGAGCCGGTAGTGAATTTCATCTCACCTCGACCAACTGATTCCCAATCAGATAATCTAGTCACGATTGCTGGTTCAGTCCTCGGTGGAGCTGAGAACAGTGATGTTGTTGTCGAAGTAGCATTGGATCCAGCAATATTGGATTATACTGCTACCCAAAAGATTACTCAGAAATCAATTGGTAAATTCAACAAAACAGAAAATCTCGGAGATGGTGATTCATTTACTTTAACTCTCGATATTTCTGATTTATACGATGTATCTGGAGTATCTGCAACATTATACTTCAAAATCACAGAAGGTGATGGTTCAAGATATATTTTATTCGATCAAAGAGACATTAATCTATTACCTCAAACAGTTGACCCTTGTGACAGTGATCCAAATGCAAAAGGTTGCCCTGGAAGTAAAGGTATGAGCCCTATTATAATTGGAATTGTAGCATTCATTGCGATCGGAGCAGTTGTTGGTGTGACCTTGGTCATGCGTGGACGAGGTGGAAAGGATGAGGCTGAAGATGTCGTCGAACAATTCGGTGGCGTCGAGCAGATGGATCCTGTGGAAGCTTACGTACAACAGATGGTGGCATCAGGATATGATGAACAGACTGCGCGGCAATATGCTGAGCAATACTATGCCTCGTATTATGCCCAACAGAAGCAAGACGGCAATTAACGAATAGTCATTAGTAGTTGAATCGCTATTGCGATTCGGGTATGTTAAGCCGTACCTTGAAGAGATATAGGCGGACGCATTGAATCATGGATACCTCTGGGCCGTATACCGTAGCGGATATTTCACTCGCTGATGCAGGCGAGTTAAGGGTAGCTTGGGCACGTAGTAGGATGCCAGCCTTAGCCGAACTTCGTGAGAAGGCGATTATCGAACAACCATTGGCAGGACAACGGGTAACTGGATGTCTTCACGTCACAAAAGAGACCGCAATTCTCATCGAAACTATTGCGGCAGCAGGAGCAGAAATTGCATGGTCCGGCTGTAATCCTTTATCGACTCAAGATGATGTTGCCGCTTGGCTAGCTCGCGAAGGATACAGTGTCCATGCATGGTATGGGCAAAACGACGAAGATTTTTACAGATGCATTGATAGAACTCTAGATTTCAAGCCAACATTGACTTTAGATGATGGCGCCGACTTGATTTATCGAGTTCACAGTACTTTTCCAGAACTTTCAGAAGGCATAATCGGCGGTACCGAAGAGACTACTACCGGCGTTCACCGATTACGAGCGATGGCGGATGCTGGTCAATTACAATATCCAGTAATCGCAGTTAACGATGCTGAAACCAAATGGGATTTTGATAACGTACATGGAACAGGCCAATCAACTCTGGATGGAATTATTCGAGCTACAAGTGTTCTCCTTGCGGGGAAGATTTTCGTTGTAGCAGGTTACGGTCATTGTGGCAGAGGTTTAGCGATGCGTGCACGTGGAATGGGAGCTAATGTCGTCGTAACAGAAGTTGATCCATTACCTGCATTGAAGGCGGTAATGGATGGATTTAGAGTTATGAAAATGGATGATGCAGCAAAGATTGGCGACATTTTCTGTACTGCAACTGGAATGAAGGATGTATTGGTAGGTAGGCATTTTGATTCTATGAAAGAGGGTGCAATCATCTCTAATACTGGTCATTATGATTGTGAAATCAACATTCCTGAGTTAGAAGAACGGGCTTCAAATGTTTACACGATTAGAGATAATAACGAAGCCTTCGTTCTTTCTGATGGTAGGACAATTCACTTATTGGCTCGAGGTCGATTGGTAAACCTTGCAGCTGCTGAAGGGCATCCTTCTGAAGTCATGGACATGTCTTTTGCTAACCAATTCTTAGCTCTTTGTAAGTTGGCTGAAGAAGGACTGGATTGGGACAATCTAGTCTATGATATTTCAGCTGAACAAGACAGGGATCTCGCTTCGCTCAAACTTGCAGCACATGGCTTCGAAATCGATGAATTAACAGCAGAGCAAATTGCTTACAATAGTGATTTTAGCGCTGGGACTTAGTCTAGCGGTGGTAAATCTTCATCGATATCGGTGTAATTTTCATCCTCTACGATACTTGACCAATTTGGTAAGTTAATTTCCCAATGTTGATTTATCTTCTCATCTGCTTCAATAATGTGCTCCAATCTAGATTGTAGCGATGGACTACGTTTTGTGAGCATTGAATTGTAAACGACGCTATATCTAATCGATTCAGGAATACATAATTTCCCCGAGGTCGTTTCCATATCAATTGCTCGATCAATATCCAGAGCATGTCTATTCCTCTTCTGTAACATGCCCATTGAGACTCTAGTGAGGAAAGCAAACATCGCCAAGATGATTATGAAAACTAGGATGGTTCCAAAGACGGAATCACCGATAAGTGACATCGTTAAAGTACCGAAAATAAAGACTATTGGTGCTATGAACATTACCAACCAAAAGGTCGATGAAATCGGTTTGACTTTTTTCATTTTCTCGATAACTTTCCATCGTGGATGTTTGTGATTTTGAGGCTTAAATATATTATCAGCCTCCATTTTTGCTGCTCTTTCTACCATTCGGCGAACTCCATCCATTCTCATTGCTTGTTCATTCGAAGGAGCATCCATATCTTCTTCAGTAAGATCGTTAAGTCGATCAGCACACTCTTCGTAAAGTCCAAGGTTTACTAAAATCGAAATTTGTTCAATAAGTGGAGTGACATCTGTTGGTCTGTGTTTGCGATAACTTTCCCACCATGCCAGAGCTTCATCGAGCATTCCTAATTGATCGACGAGTAACCATCCTCCGAGAACCCAAGCTTCTGTGTTATCTGGATCAATAGCGATTACTTTTCGAACTGCAGCAACCGCTCTCGCAGATTGCTGTAAACTAGGATGTGAAGGTTTTCCACGTGTTCTTGGAGGTAATGACCAATTTGCAATCGCCATCCAAGCATCAGAATGCTCTGGGTCGATGTGGACGACATCTTTTGCAGATTCAAGAGCCGATTCGTAATCTCCATTCTTAGAAGCTTCGATAGCATCGAGCCAAGCCATCTCGCCACTTTTCGCCATAAGCGCTGCTAACCGATTCAAGAGAAGAATGCTGGGGTGTTAATAGTTCGATTTATTTCGACTCAACGTCTTTTATTCCGAGAACGATTTCCTTGGTTTGAAGAGCCTCTACCGCCTGAATATCCGCCCGATCTTCCTCCAGATCGGCTACCAGAGCCACTCGACCTTCCTCCAGACCGACCACCAGAGCCACTCGACCTTCCTCCAGACCGACCACCTGAATATCCGCCAGATTTTCCGCCGGATTTTCCGCCACGTCCACCTGAGTAACCTCCAGACCGACCTCCAGATCTCGGGCCTCGGCTCGAGCCACTGCTAGAGTTACCTTTTTCATCGGATTTCTTGTATTTCGGCCGGTCGGGTCGACGCTCTCGTTTCTTTGTGTGACGACTGCCACGTGTCGTTCCATCTTTTGATTCACTACACCTGTTACATTTGTCTCGTCGAGCGTAATTATGATTCTTACACTTTGGACAAAGCCAGTCTCCAGGCTTCATATTTGGATTTTCATTATTGCCACCACGGCGATCTCCACCGCGATTGTCGTTTCCGTAGCGATTGCCTCCAGAACCGCCTCTTCGATCTGAATATCCTCCTCGTTGTTCTGAGCCACCACGATAATTGGACCTGCCTTTGTCACCACCTCTGCGGTCTCCACCGCGATTGTCGTTTCCGTAGCGATTGCCTCCAGAATTACCTCTTCGATCGTCTCTACGTTGATTTCCACCTCTGCGATCTCCCGATTGATTATCCCTGCCATAGTTGCGGTTTCCTCTATCGTTTTGTGGACGTCTGTCACGCGGTGCTATTTCTACGGGGGAGCCGAGAGTATTGTTTACTTCAATTCCTTTCGCGAGCGGATAGATGTGAACAAAAGCTCCGTCCACGGCTCCAATGACTGAATTTACTCGACCGAGGAATTTCCCTCCGGCGATTCGAATACCGGTTCCAAGGCCAGGTGCACGACCCTCGAAAGAGGCTAGAATCCCTCCTTCATGAGAAGGTCGATCGACTTTGCCGGTGAAACTCATAACTCAATCGCGACGAGTCGAGTATATGAGACCGATAGTGAAGGATAATAATGTCAAGCTCAAGCTAGCGGCAGGTAATATGCCTGTACTTGTATCTGGATTATTTTCGATTGGTTCGATGATTTTTTCTTCAAAAAGGTGAGAATTATTTATGTCGATGACGGCTTCACTGCACTTTTGGGAATCATCACAGCCAGTGATTAATAGACTATGCTCACCTGATTCCCATAATTCGAAATTAATCCGTGGAGTTGACCATGAATTTCCTGAAATAGAGATGCTTCCTGCCGTAGTTCCATCAATTGCTAGACTGAAAGAAACAGCTTCTCCATCCGGATCGCTGAATTGACCTTGAGCTTGATAGAACGATCCATCCCAACCTGATTCTGAAACAGAAATTAATGGCGGTAAACTTTCCTTGAAGATACCCAATTCATAGACGTAGCCCATCGAAAACACATTTTCTCCCGATGCGCTTACCCACACTTGTGCCCCGCCAGGAATCATATTTGTCGAGGCTACTGCGATTGTGATGGATTCAGAATCCAAAGTTGTAGCCTCGCTAACTCCGATTTCACCATTCTGAGTCAAACCAACTTCGATTTGCAAAGCCGGCCAACCTACATTTTTTGTTACAATTATTTCATGTGGGTTTGACATTACTTGTGAGTTTGTAGAAATAGTGAATGGAACCCCCAGATGCCAAGTACGGTTTCCACTATTCTGTCCCGCGGAGTCGACAGCCTCACAGGTCACTTCGACTAGATCTGTGGTAGGAATTTCAGCCCACAAAGAATTATCCATTGATTGTCGAAGATTCAAGGTCGATTCACCGATACAAACCACATCGAGTTGAGACACGGGTCCATCATCTGTGAACCATTCCGAAATTGAATCCCAAGATGCCCACCGTGTTTCACCACCGTTTGGAGAAGGAAACCATGAACCATCTGCTGGTGATTTATCTGTCCAAATTGGTGGTTCATCAATAGGGATAGGGGTTATTGTAAAATCAGCAAAAATATCTTCACCACTAGGCCACATACTTGGTGGTCGGACTGGACTTAGTGTGTAAATTAAATTCCCATCGTCATTTTCTATTATTGTGTAAGATGAAGAACCATCTCCTAAACATGTACCTCTAATTGGAGCATCGGCATGAGTTGCTGGTTCAAAGGAAACATCTCGCCCTTCACATTCCTCCCACATGTCGATACGAAGGTCTGTAGTTGGTGGGAATGTGAACTCGTAGACTGCTTGAGTCACATTTGATGCGTTAAATGCAAGGGTATATTGTTGACCAGATTCGACATCTGGAATCATTAATGTTGCATTCATCCATAGCTCAAGGCGACACTCATCAATTCCAGAAGAAGCATCAATTGCAGTGTTACAATCGCGGTCATTATTAGGGGCCACTGGAATCTCAAAACAATCAGAACTTGAACCAAATGTTTCGCAATCACGCTTTTCAGCATGATTTGGAGGGATTAAATTCCATTCTTCTATTTGAACTCCGTTACTTTGCCATGTAGTATTTTTCCAATCGATTCCAACCCCACCCCGATGAGCCTCTCCTTCTCGGAATGCAATACGAGTTAACGCATGCTCGATGCATTCCGATGCAACTGCGCGAACCGCCTCTCTTTCATCGGTAGAAATCCAACCATCGCCTCCACTTGGGAACAAATCCTCGAGAAATGAATCTAGAGATGTTCTGAGGTCGTCAGTTGAAGTCCCATTGACCCAAGCGGTTGCAGTCACTGTTGCACTCTCCCAATCTTCTGAAATGTCAAAATAAAATATGGCAGAAGAATAATCGAAAAGATCTTCGAATGTTATGGAACTACATTGATCTTCAAGGCTTCCACCACCTCCTAATTGTTCCATTTTCTTCACGTTTTTCTGAAGTTCCTTCTCATGTTCATCGATAGAGATAGTAGACAATAATAATGCAAGAACGACAAATATAGTCATTGCCCAATTGAATATGCGCCCCGCCATGTGCCTTTACAAACTAACTTTAATGATGATTCTATCGCTCAAAGAATAAAGTTTAGGGTGACCTAAAGTTGATATATAATACTAATACCAGAGTCGATTAAGGCACCATAATAACTGGGGGGAGTTTGAGAGAAATGGCAAAATTTCTATCTTTTGTGATAACATTAATAATTATTGCAACTGCGTTTTCTGGATGTCTCAAACAATCTGATGAGGACGTTATCCGGATTGCATACAAGACTCAAGATGATTATAATGACGCGTCTGCAAATCCTCAATTATTAGTAGATTTTATCGCTGCCGAATCTGGATTTAATGTTGAACTCTATCCGATTTCATCAGATATTGCAGCGATTGAAGCATTGCGATTTGGGCACGCCGATATCGCATTCCTAGACGGAGGCGCTGCATTCATCGCTTGGAAGCAACATGGTTTAGACGTTATTCTCGCTAATCAAAACAGCGATGGTTCAACTTTCTATATTGCACAAGCTTGGGTTTTGGAGAATTCTTCAATACAATCACTTGAGGATTTGGAAGGAAAAAACTCTTGTCACACCGGTTGGTTAAAATCTGCTGGAATGCTGATGCCGATGGGTTATATGATCAATAACGGATTGATAGATGTATCAGAAGAAAGTAGTGAAATCGATAGTCTTAGAACAATTATTGAGAACCACTTCGGAACTGCAACAATTCCAGAAAAAGGCGATCTGTATTACGGATACAGCGGTGGATTCCGTTGTATGACTGAAGGTGTGGGCGATGTTGCATTCGCAAAATCAACTTCGTTTGAAGATCATTGTGAAGGTAATGATTGGTGTCTCGATCGCTCAGAATATAGATTGCTCTCACCGGCATTTGGACGAGTCCCTAGTCATCCAATGATGGTGAATATGGATATTGCTAGTCAAGAAAAAATAGATGTTATTGTCGACGTGTTCTTGGCTTTGAATTCTGTAGAAGGCGGTTCTGAGATTCTAGAAGGTGTATTGAATACCCCAGGGATTTCAGAAGTGACAACTGAAGTTCATCTCGGCTCGTATAGCGATGCGATTGGTGCAATCCCTGGAATCGCTAATTTTTTCGATGAGAAGTACGATAGTTGAATATGATGAAGGAGATGTGAATTTGAGCAATAATCATCTCCGACTACGTTTCTCAAACGCTTCGATTGGTTTTGAAACTGGAAACCCCCTCATTAAAGATGTTAATCTAACTATTGCTTCTGGTGAAATCGTAGGTTTGACCGGTAGATCTGGAATTGGCAAAACCACATTGCTGCGAACTGCTGCTGGATTATTATCGCCACTTTCTGGTAGCGTAGAATGCTGTTGTGATTTGACGATGAATGCAAAACGTGGTTCTATTGCTCTAATCCCTCAAAGATTAGGGTTAATTCAACATCAATCTGTTGGTTATAATGTTCTGATGGGAGCTTTGCCGGGTGCAAATTATCTGCAAACAGTTCTTTCTCTACCGAGTAGGGAAATGCAAGAGGCAACAAAAGATGCAATCAGTGCTGTTGGATTAAGTGACAAGATTTTCGAATCTGTAAATCGATTGTCTGGAGGCCAGCAGAGGAGAGTTGCTATTGCGAGGGCTATGGTTCAGAATCCTAGATTGATCTTAGCTGATGAATGCCTAGGTGAATTAGATGCGGAAACTGCGAAGGAAATAATCGAATTATTGCGAAGCCTAGCAAAGGAGAAAGATATGGCTATTTTCATTGTCGACCATAATCCTCTGCGTGTTAGAACATTTTGCGATAGGTTATTGCAATTGAGGGGGAATTCGTTAATCGAATTTGATAATTTGAATGATAGGTATTCTCTTCCTCAGGCAGGAGATGGTCGATAATGTCAAATCGAATCGTAAATTTTTATCAATTTTTGAAAAATAGACCGGTTATTCGTTCGTTTTTTATTCTGATTCTTTTAGCACTAATAGCGATTCGACATCTCGAAATAAATTTTGCAGATTTCAGCCGAGCATCAACAAATTTAACAATACTTGTAAACGAAGCGTTTCCTCCTGATTTTTCTGTTATTACAGATCGTGCCGCTTGGTCTAAACCACAATGTACATTCGAAGCAGATTGGGCTTGCAGCCCTGCGATTATTGGAATAACTCAAACCTTAGAAATCGCATTTTTATCAACAATTTTTGGAATGGTAATTTCATTACCACTTGCAGCTATGGCAGCAACCAATCTTTCACCTCCTTGGCTCGCTCAAATTACTAGACAAATACTTTCGGCATTAAGGGTCCTTCCTTCATTAATTTGGGCATTAATATTTGTTATTTTAGTAGGCTTGGGTCCATTCGCCGGTGTCCTTGCGATGACTATGTACACAGTAGGTTATCTTGGAAAATTACAATATGAAGCTCTTGAGGGAGTGAGTAGAGAGCCTCTGGAGGTTGCTCGAGCGATGGGATTACCACGCTGGCAAATCGCTCGTTTTTTCGCAATACCTGAAGCGAGTAATGCACTCATCAGTCAAATGTTATTCATGTTCGAATACAATGTTAGGCATGGCTCTGTAATAGGTTTGGTTGGAGCCGGTGGAATTGGGTATTACCTGAATTATTATCTTTCACCATTCCAACTTTACGACCGGGTTCTAGCTCTGATAATCGTAATGTACGTGGTCGTTGTGATTATAGATCAGGTTTCATTACGAATTCGTCGTAAATTCATAGATTCCACCGAACAAATTCAGCGACCTCGCTGGCGTGAAGTAATTTTTACAAGAAAAAATTGAATTTGATTAATCTGTATCATCAGCAACGATTCTAATCGCACCATCTTCGTAGTAGATGTGAATGTTATCCTTGACTTTACCAGTCAGTGCAGCAAGTGCTTCGTAAACCTCTTTTTCATCGACCTTGAATGCTTCAGCTGCTCTTTTGGTTGACCAAGCAACCTCTTCAAAATCAGATTGGGAAATCCACTTCAAGAGGCGTAATTCAAATTCAGTGAGGTCTGATGCAGCCATTTGATTCAGACTCCGACTTGTTACATAGCCAATCAATGCTTGGCTTGCCATTCCTGTGTTCTTTCAACTCTGGTAGGATTCAACCATCGCTCTAACTGCTTCCTCTACGGCAATCTGGCCGTTTAACAAACCTGATAGAGCGGTAAGAAATGGAATTTCAATACCGAGAGAGGGTGCACGATTGACGAACATTCGAGTCGCTCGAACCCCTTCTGCGACCATATGCATCTCATCTAGCGCTTCATCTAGAGTTAGACCTGAACCCAATTTTTCCCCTAGGGTTCGATTTCTACTGCGTGGGCTGGTCGCGGTTACGTAAAGATCGCCTATTCCAGCTGGACCAAAGGCTGTGGTACGTTCTGCTCCCATCGCTTCTAACAATCTCATTCCTTCACTGAAACCAGCAAGCACTAATGCTGCCTTGAGATTGTCTCCACCAATGCTGTCATGTAATCCATCGACCAATCCGCAAGCTAGTGCAACCGTATTCTTGTACGCTCCCCAGAGTTCTGCCCCTTCTGGGTCATCGGCAGCAGTCAAAATTAGCGAATCGGTGGATAATCGGTCAGCGATTCGCTCAGCAACACTGCAGTCTTCACATGCAACCAATGCGGTCGTCATCACTCCACGTGCAACTTCAGGCGCAATCGTTGGACCAGTCATGACGACTACTGGATTTGCTTTTCCAGCGGCGGAAAGTCGCCGCTGAATGGCCTCCGAAATCATTCCAGAACCACCTTCTTTGGATGGAGCGAGTCCCTTAGCAAGATCGAGTAATACATGCGAAGGTCGAAGGTGAGGTAATAATTCATCAACAACGGAGAGAATTACACCACTTGGCACAGCAAGGACGATGATTTCACAAGTTTCGGTAACGTCTGTAATTTGCATTGTCACCTGAAGTTCAGGAATGACTGAATTTGGTAAATATTTTTTATTAATGTTCTCAGTCATCAAAGATTCGTAAACTTCCTGCTCAATTGTCCATCCGAGAACATTGTGTCCATCTTCACACCAAACACGAGCAAGTGCAGTTCCCCAATTGCCCAGTCCGAGCACTCCAATACGTGCCATCTCTACCCCTCTGAATGATTCGTCAGTTCTATCGGTTATGATGATTGGGGAGAGGAAGAGGCAGCCGTTGCATTCTTGACTTGAATGCACACGGCGGGTTACAAGCAGGGGTTCCCGAGCGGTCAAAGGGGCTGGGTTTAGGTCCCAGTGCGTAGTGCTTCGCAGGTTCAAATCCTGTCCCCTGCACCATTATTCATCTCTAAGTTAGACATATATGAGTCAAATTATCACAAGCCGCCCCAACTATCAAATAAGATTATTTTTTGAAATCGATTAATGACACGAGCATATGCTATACTGACAATACTAATATTGGTTTCCGCACCACTGGCCGGATGCCTTGATGAAGATGTAGAGGAAATCATCGATGATATCCTTGGATGCATGGACGAGAACGCCGAGAACTACGCGGAGAACGCTACCGCGGAACTTGTTGGCGACTGTATCTACTTAGTGTCCATGGAAGTCTTCATGTCCGCTATGAACACTTCTGACATGGGAATTGAGGATATGTTGAATCAATCCTCCAGAGCTGGATATTCGCAGACTATCTCCACGGGTGGATATAATGAGGATATTGGAATGGATATGGATATGACCATGATAGAAAGAGTATTGGTTGATATGGACAGAGATGCAGTTCTTGTCCAAACTTCGATTTCAGCTGCTCCAATGATGGTAATTGATTACACACACATTCAAGTCGGTGAGGTCGTGAACATTCACTTCTCAGTCGGCGGAATGATGGCGGCGGAAGCAGGAGGCGCTGATTCCGGCGCATACTTGGTTAGGGACTCAACACCCAATGTAATGGAAATAGTGCGCGCAATGATCGATTCTGATGATATGGATGACGAAGATGATATGGATGACGAAGATGATACGGATATTCCAGAGGGTGCTATCACCGAGATTACCTACGAAGCAGATTCTAATTCCCATGTTATGACTATGAGTTTTGTCGACGACGAAGAAGACATGAATATGATAGTCACAATTTACCTCGACGAGAGTGAGAATTTGATGTCATGGTCAATGCACGGCACTAACGATACATCATCTAGCTCGATGGAATACATCGTAATGTGGGATGATGCGATTGTTATCGAAGTCGATGAGACCCTTCCACGTGGCTCGATTCCTGTTTGGATAGATATCCTCGATGATGGCGGTGATGATGATGACACATTCTACTGCGACAACGGAAACGAGATCCCGATGGACAGTGTCGACGACGGCTGGGACGACTGTGGCGACGGCTCTGACGAGTCTGACGATGGTGGCGGCGATGAAGTCGTTTACATCTGCGATGATGGCCAAGAGATTTCTTTCGACTGGATTAACGATGGATACCCAGATTGCTACGATGAATCTGACGAGGCAACTTACGAAGAGGGAGAGGTCGGCGAGCCCAACTTCGCCGATATTCTAGATTGCACGCCCTTCGTTGAATCTAGCGCAGTCGGAGACGAGAACCCGTCCGAGTTGTGGGATGGGACCAACCTCGACATGACCGAGTGCGACGGCGAGGCATCAGAGTACTACACCGACTACGTGGTCGGAGATACCGCGATTACAGCCCCGTATAGCATGACAGTTTGGGAATCTGAGGAGGACTGGTCGATGGAGACCGGCGACTCTACTGGCGAAATGTGCGAGGAATACTACGATGGCTCCTACGATGCCGACAACGATGTCTGTTCGATGGTGTACGCGCTTGTACGAAACGACACTCACATACTTTACCCCGAGGGCGATTGGGACGCTAATAATGACGACCCAGATGGCGAAATGTGTGAGGAATACGAAGGCTCCTATGATGCAGATGAGGATATTTGCTGGTTTACTGACGCAGAAATCGTAGATGGCGACGGAGGGGCTATTGTCCTCTTTTTTGAGGGAGATGGAGAAGAGTATTCATTCTATCAGTACGACTCTACTACCGGAAGCGGAGTCCTCATCGATCTCGAGACCTCATTCATTTGCGACGACGGAGAATCTGTTGACGAAGAAGCATACGATGACGGCTGGGAGGATTGCGAGGATGGCTCAGATGAGCCAGGTCAAGGAGAAGAGACCTCAGAGTTCGAATGCATGGATGGAACTGTAATCCCGTTCTCATGGGTCAATAACTGGGAAGACGACTGCCCAGACGGCTCTGATGAGCAGTGGTACTACCAAGACGAGGGCGATGCGTCTGCCGACGAAGTCTTCGAATGGATGGACGCTAACGATGACGGACTGGTCACAGCCTCTGAGTGGGCTGACTTCGCTAACCAGACGGGCGACCTGATATCTGAGGAAGACTTCGAGAATCTCGAATATATGCTTAACATGTACGATTACGATAGTAGTGGTGCTTTGCAGTACGACCCAGAGTTCTTTGATCTCTGGTCGGAAATTAATGAAGACAATGACGAAGAAATGTTCGTTTGTGATAACGGCAATGAGGTTCCAATTGACTATGTAGATGATGGCTGGGATGACTGTGGCGATGGCTCTGATGAGAGCGGTGACGATGGCGATGACCCATCGACTCCTCTACCTGTCATCACAGGATTCGTTGCTGACAACCAGACTCTGAATGCACCTATCTCTGACTTCGAAATCCACTTCCTGAGTGACTGCGACCCGGTTTACAATGAAGAAACTGGAGCAGAGGAAATGCCCGACCTCAACGACTGTACAGTTGAATTCAGCATTCCTCTTTCTGGCGGCGAAACCGATGATGGAGTTATGCTGACCTACACAGATCACGATGCGGATGGACTAGTTTCTCCCGGAGATGAATTAACTCTAGATTGGGGCGACTACGACGGCGATGCTGAACCAGAAGTCTATGACACATGGGCATCTGAGTATTCGGCTCAATCCCCGGTCACCCTTGAACCACTGCCAGGCTTCGGTGCACTTCTAGCAGCAATCGGTATGCTCGGTGCAGTCCTCATTCGAGTTGAATCTCGCAACGAGGATTGAATAATCGTGAGCGAGTCCCTATGGGACTCGCATTATCACCGCTGAGTTCATCACCCCTCGCTGGTCTGCGTTGAGTATGTCGGAGGCCGAGCGACTTTCTCAACGCATTCATGATGCGCTCGATGTCGATGAGGACGGAGATATCGATGCCGATGATTTGCGAATTTTCGCCGATAATGTTGAACGGGATAGCATCGATAAAGAGCTCGATAAAATACGCAAAAGGCGGCTCGATGGAGATAAACGATTTCCGAAAACTTTTGATGATTTAGTGTTGATTTTTGGGCTTGTCGCGGGTATCATCTTCTTCGGGGGAGTCATGGTGATGTCATCAGGTGCATTGGCTGGTGATTCGATTTTTATTGATGAAAGCCTATCTCAAACTCCTCTTGACACTGGTGGGGCGTGTGTCGATAGAGAAGGCGAAATATGGTTTAATATCTGGACTTCACATGACGAACTTTTCATCCAAACCCATAATGCTGAACCGACACGTGGTGCAGTTTTACTAATTTCAATGATTCATTCTGAGAACTCCACAATTGCGGGAACAACCATCTTCAAAGGTGGAATCGGAGATGTCCGTGCATCGTTCAAGTTAGGTGATTCAATTTCTGCTGGAGATTATATATTGGTCTCAAATATTTTTCAAAGTGATGATGAAAATAAATTAATAGTCGAGGATGAAGATGATTATGCCGAGATTAGAGATAATGTTTCGATTGTTGCTTCAAAACAAGTAAATGTAGTTGTCTCAACTCATAAGAGTGGGGGGCCTTTGAGTTCTGAAGTGGCTAAACAAGCAGAAATTCATGATTCTGAACCACGATCGTGTTGGACTGTAGCAGGACTCGGCAATTGGGGCTGGGTTTTGATGGGTGCCGAATGGATTGGTGGTAGAGAAACTGCAATGTTGACTGGCGGAAGCGCTGGAATTCCAGCATGGTGGATGGCACTTATCTCACTTGGTATGTCGATATTTTTCCTCTGTGTACAATATCCACTGATGCATCGAATGTATCATCGAGATAAAGGCGATTTGTTAACTGAACCTCAGTTTAATCGATTGATTACAAGAATATTAAAACAAACTCAAAAGGAATTGAGAATATTAATTCAATTCGATCAATTGAAAATGCAGGAAAGAGCGATTTCAATCGATGTTTATATTCCATATCATACGACATCGAATACAGTTGGAGCTGCGATTGATATTCGTGGTCGAATAACTAAAGATATTCTTGAAGAATTTTCAATATTCGGCGAGATGCGCCCTCTGCAAATCAAAACAGTTTGTACTGATGGCTTCCATGATAATTTTAGAGGAGAATTAATTCTTGATAGTGATTTAACAATTATCGGTTCAGATAGATTACCAATAACGGAGGATTACTCTTCCTTTTTTGCTGGATTGAGGGCGAATGGTAGGCTTGAAGAGGCAGCGATTGATTCCATGTCTCGCTGGTTCAAAAAGCATGATTTAGTAGATTATGGGACTGCGATTATTGTCGATGAAGATGCGATATTAGTTAGGGTGATTTACCGTCCAGTAAAACGTTTCACCTATTTCCGCTTTTCAAAATCTTTCATCGATATGGAGGTGGATTTGAAGAGCTATTTGCTACGCCATCTCGGAGAAATTATAGATGACCGTGAACTGATAGTCAGCGCTAGAAATGAAAAAGCGACTCTTTCAGATCGAACTATTGCTGGTCGTGTTGAGCAAGGTTCAGATGAATATGCTGGCCAGGCATTAGTTGCTCGGCAGGGTGGAATCACTGGAGCATTATTGCAAAACCCATTCATGGGCGACATTCTATCTTCTGTCGAATATGTCGCCCATAAAAATCGATCCCGGATCGATAAGTACGGGTTTTGGGGATTGATTGTATTTGTTTGGATTCCGTTCATGGCGAGTGGAGTTTTGGTCGGAGCAATGCTCGGATTAGTTGCTCGTATGAGGTTTAGACGAGTTCTTTTTGCATGCTTGGTCGGAGGAACCGCTGCTTCGGTCACATGGGCGTATACTGCGCGTAGTATTATCGAATTCATGGAGCGATACCATGCAGAATTTTTCATTCCATTCGTAATTCTTTTGGCATTTGTCTTTACTTTTCTTCATCTCCGTCGAAATAAACGGCTTCGACGAGAAGAATTATTTCGAGAATCAATTGCATTTTTTTCCAGAGCGAGTGTTAACTAACCCAGTATTGGATAATTTTTTTTTATTCTTCAAGCCACGAACTTGAAATCTAACCATCCTGAGGAGATGCTGCGAGAAGTTCACATGCCAGCCCAATTATTAGAAATCAATGGCTTAAAACGGCATTATGATATGGTTTCTGGAACCGTTAAAGCCTTGGATGGAGTTAATATCAAAATTCTCAAAGGTGAGAGAATTATTCTTCTTGGCCCGTCTGGTTCAGGCAAGACGACACTACTGAATTGCATCGCAGCCTTGGACAGTCCAACCAGTGGAACTTACACTTTTGAAGGTGAGAAAGTTCCACAAAATAATACTGAGGAAATGACAACATTTCGCCGTGAAAATATCGGTTATATATTCCAATTTTTCAATTTACTACAAGATTTGACCGTGCTCGAAAACATATTATTGATTCAGGAATTATCTGGAGGTCGTGATGAAAAGAGAGCCCGTGAATTATTGCGATTAGTCGGGCTCGATGACGAAATTGAGCGCTTTCCTACTGAGATAAGTGGAGGGCAGCAACAACGTGTTGCGATTGCTCGAAGTTTAGCAAAAAGTCCGAAGTTATTACTTGGAGACGAATTAACTGGAAATCTAGATTCAACTACATCGGCGATGGTGATGGAAGTCTTATGTGAGGCTTGTGAATCAGAGAATATTACCACGGTAATGGTTACTCATGATGAGTCACTGAGCAAGTATGCAACTCGAGTCATAAGACTCGATAGTGGTCGTGTTATCACTGATGAAAACTTGTGAGGTGATTCGATGTACGTCCTATTGACGAAAAGACTCGCAAGAAGCCTTTGGCGAACGAAAATACGTCTTGTCGCAGTATTATTGATTATCATGGTCGGTGTGTTCTCAGGAATCGCCTTCGGTCATTATGCCCATACTGCTTCAACAATGTACGATGAAATTTATGCTGACACAGAGGATGGCATCAATCTCCCCGACATTTGGGTCGAAAACCCTGGGGCGGTTTGGAATGGGAACCAAGCGGATTCTTGGTGCGAGCATATTTCTACTCAATGGCCAGAGAGTGAATTGGTACTGAATGAATGCGAAGCGCGATTGATTCTCGATGGAATGCTCTTGATTGAAGAAGATGAAGAAGAGAGCAAATTAATCCCTGCAATTTGGCATGGAATCGATGAGGGATATATCGATCGAGTATGGATGCCCGAAGATGATTGCTGTTCAGGTCGACTCGCTGTTGCCGATGATGAGATAGTGCTCGATGCTCATATCGCAGATGAGATGGAAATAGCAATCGGTGATACGATTTCGATAGGTGCAGGTCAAGGAATAATGGACTATACTATCGTTGGAATTGGCTTCCACTCCAATCATCTCTACTTTGCCACTCCCGGCTCGATTCTACCAGCAGAAGCCGGAACATTTGCAACCGGATATCTCTCATCCACCGGTCTAGAAAGGCTTGCAAATCTTTCATCCGGTTCTGCAAACCGTCTACTAATAGATCTGGTTGGTTCGCCAGATTATGACCTGCTCTCGACCGATGAAGTTGAGGGAGTAGAATTGGCCGAATTAATAATCAGCATTCGCTCTTCAATTGAGAGTGTTGACTCCACTGCGATTGTCTATGATAGGTCGGGAGTCAGTTCAGTGGAATTCCTTCGTGCTGATGCTGAGGGGGCAATGAAATCCTATCCTGTTATTACTGGGATGCTGGTAATTGTTGCTGGAATCACTATCTTCCTTAGTCTACAAAGACTCATTCAATCACAGGCAAAAGAAATTGCAGTTCTACGTACTCTTGGTATTCCTCGCTTAGCAATAATGCCGGGTTACATTATTGCGCCAATTGGAATCGGTTTGATTGGTTCATTATTTGGCGTAATTCTTGGATTAACACTCGGAGCCCCTGGGATGCAAGCCATGTATGAAGATTTAATTGGAATTCCAGTAATCAATGGCTCCGTACCCTATTCTTCTATTGCTCAAATCATCTTGATTACTATGACCATCGTGATGTTTTCCGGCATTCGTCCAGCTTGGCAGGCAGCAAATCTCGATCCATTAGTCGTATTCCGTGGCCATAATGAGGTTCGATTAGCCTCGCGCGCGATTCAGAAATTGACCGCGCGTCTTCCAACAACTGTTGGGTTGACTATTCGTTCAAGCACTCGAAAGCCAATCCGCCTTGCTTTCACTTTCTTCGCAGTCGGCTTATCGATGCTAATTCTCGGCTCGATGCTCTTCATGATGGAGTCGATGGAGCAAATGATGGTAAAAGGCATCGAAGATAATCAGAACTGGGATTCACAAGCTTTCATTTTCCCCGGTACAGAAGAAGGAGTAATCGATTGGGCCGAATCTACCGGTGCGGATTTCGAATTATATCTTCTTTATCCTGCAAACCCAGAGGGAGATTCCCGTCAATTAATGACCATTGGATTGGATGAATTTGCAACTTCAGGAAATGATGCAATGCAAATCTTAAATTTAGCCGAAGGGAATCATCCCACTGCAGGTGAATCAACAAAACAAGTTCTCATCGATAATGGAATAGCACACTTCCTTGGCTGGGGTGTTGGTGATGTACAAACAATTTCTTTCGGTTCGCAAGACGTTGAAATCAAAATTGTCGGGATTACTGAGGGAGAGATTTCCCGTACCGTCTATTTCCATCGCTCTGATCTTGCAGAAATTGTTGGATTTGAAGCAACTTCTGTTCTCCTAAAGATTCCCGAAGGAGTTTCAAGCGAAGGATTGGGTGAAGTATCAGTCGGTATCGTCCAAAAGCAAGACCTTCTCAATACTTTTACAGATTTGATGGAGAAGCAACAAGGATTCTTCGTCGCTATTCAATTTCTTGGAATTATCGTTGCATTCGTCGTCTTGTTCAACACGCTGATCATGAATTTGTCCGAACGCGATTCTGAGTTGGCTACACTTCGTGTGCTCGGTGCGCCAATCAGCCGCTTGAGTCGAATGATGTTAGGCGAACATTTTGCTATCGGGCTGATTGGAGGAGTACTCGGCACCATTTTCTCAATTATTGGTACGAAATGGTTGATGTCGAAGATGGTTCAATGGTCATTCTATTTCGAAATTCAGGCAGATTTAGGCATTTCATTGGGATTGACTGCTATTGTTTTGGTGATTTCTTTATTGCTAACACCTATCGGCACTTATCGAATCAAACGTATGGATTTGGTAGAGAAAGTCAAAGAATTTTCTAACTAATTCATCCCAATTGTTCAAGGACGTTCGATGTTACGGAATATTTAGTTATTCTATGCGCATCGTGACTTGGAATCTTAATGGAATCAGGGCGGCGATCCGTAAGGGGCTTGATGACTTCATTGAGCGAATCGATGCTGACATCTGGTTATTGCAAGAAGTCCGGGCTTTGCCTGAACAATTGCCCAAAGATTGGTCGTTACCAGCAGAGCAAGAATGTATCTGGCATCCTGCTGAAAAAAAAGGTTATTCTGGTGTTGCAACTTGGTCTCGAGTCGGACTAGTAGAACAAGGAAAAGGGATTGGAACGAGACTCGATCCCAACGATTCCGAAGGTAGGGTTCTACATACAAAATGTGGGCCACTCGATTGTATCAATATCTATCTTCCAAACGGCGGATCTGGTCCTGCTCGTCAAGCCTACAAAGACCAGTGGTTAGAGGATTTATTGCTCTGGGCGCAACAATTTCTCAATTCCGATGAACCTGCAATTTTAGTTGGTGATCTCAACATCGCTCATACAGAAAATGACATTTGGAATCCTTCTGGAAATCGTAAGACATCAGGATTTCTTGCACATGAGCGTGAATGGTTCAGCCGCTTCCTCGAAAGCGGCTGGCACGACCTTCATCGAATCCAATTTGGCGACCAAAAAGGACCCTACACATGGTGGTCGAATCGTGGTCAGGCACGAGCGCTAAATCGCGGATGGCGCATCGATTACGTACTTGCAAACGACGCTGCTCTAGCATCTTTCAATTCAGCAGAAGTTATGCGAGAAGGTGGTCTGACCATTTCAGATCATGCGCCGCTAATAGTCGATTTCAATCTATGAAGAAATCGATTCCATTCAGCAATATTCCACTATTATTCGGTCAACATATCATTGACACTTCCTAAAGGAAGTGAAAATTTGACTATATTTCAAAGTAATACCTTTCAAATGAAGAAATGTAGGCGCAGCACTATGGCGGAGACATTGGTAGAGCGGTTGGAGCGCATTCTTCCTGGTGGAAAAGGTGTTTGGATTCCAATGGATCATGGAATTTCAGGCTATCCAGAACCGGGTTTGGAAAATATGGATTCTATAGTTGATTCTTGTATTCAAGCCGGTGCTGATGCAATCGTTCTCCAGAAGGGAGTATTGAGTCATCATGTCGAACGGACGGGTTGGAGCAATTTCGTCTGCCATGTTTCTGTTTCTACCGCTCATGGTGGTTCACGAGATCAATCAAAAGTTCGTGTCGCCACAGCTGATGAATGCTTGATGCGTGGCGCGGGCGGTGTTTCTGCTCAGGTTAATCTAGGCGATGTATATGAACCTGAAATGATTGAAGATATGGGCATGTTAACCGGTGAAGCACTTCCACTCGGACTTCCCACACTTGGGATGGTTTATCCTCGTGGGCCTAATCTAATAATTGATGAAAATGATTCAACAAATGGGGTTGCTCACGCTGCAAGAGTTGCTTGGGAATTGGGTTGTGATGTCGTCAAAGTACCTTGGACTGATGGGGCTGATTCATTTGCTGAAGTTTGTCAAGCAGTTCCAATTCCAGTGTTAATTTCTGGTGGACCCCGCAACACTTCTTTCACTGATTTGCTTAGCATCGTCGAGCAGGCAATGGCTGCCGGTGGTGCTGGTGTTTGTATGGGGCGTCAGGTATTCGGTGCTGACTTGCCCGGTAATCATGTTCGTGCTTTGAGCGCAATAATTCACGACGGTGCAAATGCCGTTGATGCTGCAAAATTATTAGACGGGTGATTAATTGGAACTTTGGGTCGATGCTGCTAGTAGTGATTCTGATATTAGCATCGATGATTTTTCAAGCTATAATTTCTCTAGGATTTGGTCTGGTTCAGCACCTGACGTTGCCGTAATTGAACTAGATGACTACCATGGTCAAGATGAAGCTCGCTCATTGATAGGCTCCGTGGCTTGGATTCTAGTCCGATGTTCCGATTGGACAATGATTCCACTTGAAAATTTAGTTGCAGCAGCAGCCGGTAGTGGTACAAGAATCGCGGCTGCAATATCTGAAGTCGTCGATTTAGGTGGGGCTGCTTTTGCTCTCGAACACGGTGTAGACGGATTGGTAATGCCTCTAGACAATGATGAGTTATGGGCAGAGGCAGCCAATCTTGTCGAAGAAAAATCAGAGGTACCATTGGAAAATACATCCACGATTGATTTAGTTCCAGCAAAGATTACTGCAATAGATTCTGGAGGAGTTGGTGAACGCGTTTGTGTTGATTTGATAGAACGATTATCGATTAGTGAAGGAATGGTCGTAGGATCTTCTGCTACTGCAATGGCTCTCATTCATGGAGAAACGATTCCAACTGAATTTGTTCCTACTCGGCCATTTCGAATAGGAGCAGGAGCTGTTCATGCCTATTGTTTGATGGCTGATGATTCGACTAAGTATCTCAGTGAGTTGGATTCAGGAGATGAGGTGGCTATTATTTCCTCAACCGGACAGCGACGGAGCGCATTTATTGGTCGGTTGAAGATTGAGCGAAGACCCTTCCTAATATTGAGATTTGAAACTGAATCAACGAGGGGCCAAGTGATTTTACAACAAGCGGAAACAGTCCGCCTGGTTCAACCTGATGGAAGTGTGGTGTCGATAACTGATATTTCGATTGGCGATGAAATTTTGATTCGCATTGATTCACAAATGCGTCATGTTGGAATTGCTCTAGCAGGGGAGATGAACGAGAAATGACAATCCTTGGCACAGGCCGTGCAACCGGTGGAATTTCGATTATACATGCAGTTGGCTTAGGTCAAGGGTGCTCTACTGGAATTGGTCTAGAAACTATTGTTGAATTGACATCAACACCAATTCCAGTAGAATTAGACAAGCACTCATTATTGGAATCAGTTGTGATTGTTTGGAAAAACTCTGGCCTACCTCTACCTCCATCAATCGGTTGGAAGGTGTCCAGCTCGGTTCCTATCGGTCAGGGATTGAAATCTAGTTCTGCCCTAGCCTGTGCTGCCTTGCGTGCTCTCAATGAAGCGACATTGGCAGGTCTCAGCGATTCTGAAATTGTTGATCTCGCGGTAGCGGCTCAACGTCATTCAGGATGCACCATCAGTGGCTCAATGGATGATTGTTGGGCATCTATTTCACCCGGTTGGAAACTGACTGTTCCTACTCAATCCGCTTCTGAATCAGTGTTACTAACCGGCCAGGTTGAAGAAGGCCATACGGTTCTAATCATTTTACGTGGTGATAGAAAAGAAATATTTTTCGATAAATTTTCCGAACAATCATTATTGTTTGAACGAGCCTTGAGTACATTAGCAAGCGGCTCGATTTTCACATCTATGAGTACGAATGGCATGGCGGTTGCGGCTGCTATCGGCGATGATGAAGCCTTGAGAATTTGTAATTCAGCAATAGTTTCAGGTGCAATTTCAGCAGGAATTAGTGGGTCAGGTCCAGCGATTGCTGTAATAGCATTTGAAGAAGATGCAACAACTCTAGAAAGCCATCTATTGGAAACTGGATATACTGTATTATCCACTATTTTTTCTACAGAAGAAATTGAAGAGGTAATCTGATGGGCATGGGTATCGGTGAGCATTTTCGAGTGACCTTATTTGGTGAAAGCCATGGAAAATGCGTTGGTGCTCTTCTTGAGGGAATGCCAGCAGGTACTCCAATTGATTCAGAGATTTTAGCAGATTTTATTTCTCGTCGTAGACCTGGAAAAAAAGGTCTATCGACAAGAGCCGAACTCGATGATTGTGAAATCATGTCGGGAATTCATGAAGGGCTCGCTACAGGCTGGCCAATCTTATTGTTGACAAAAAACACCGATGTACGTTCAAAAGATTACTCATTCTTACCCAACCAACCTCGGCCAGGTCATGCCGATATGGTCGAACATATTCGTTCGGAGGGTGTTAGTGACCTTCGTGGTGGAGGTTCTCAATCTGCTCGATTGACTTTCGGAATTGTTGCCGCTGGTAGCCAAGCAATATCTCTCCTCAATTCAGTTGGCTGGACATGTACTGCTCACCTTTCGAGTGTTGGAGATGTTTCAGCTAGGCCTCTGATAGAATTAGATAGAAATTCAGATTTGACCGATGAAGGAATGATACGTCTGAATTGTAGAGATCGAGAATCAATTGATGAAATGCTCGAAATGATTGAAAGTATTCGAATATCTCAAGACTCTATTGGTTCATCTGTTGAGTTGCTAATTGAAGGCCTGCCAATCGGAGTTGGTGAGCCTTGGTTCGATGGTATAGAACCCGCACTAGCTCGTGGAATGATGGCAATACCTGGTGCTCGCGCTGTAGAATTCTCTCATGGTGTTGAGACTTCTCGCATGAAAGGCTCGGAGAATAATGATCCTTGGATTCAAGGAAGCGATGGCCCAACATTAGTCAATGCGGCATCGGGCGA
>Ga0066854_10000062_pt1 | contig 36284 bp, 35 predicted proteins | sample ETNtaG_8_FD_65494 | JGI IMG/M metagenome (GOLD analysis project Ga0066854, IMG submission 65494) | Marine microbial and viral communities from oxygen minimum zone, Eastern Pacific Ocean - ETNP201406SV75 | ecosystem: Environmental > Aquatic > Marine > Oceanic | place: Pacific Ocean: Eastern...
TGCAGACCGCCGAGGAAGTCGGCGAGCAGGTGCGTTTCTTCGAGGCTGTGGAAGACCGGTTGGGGCTGGCCAAGAACACTATGCTCATCGGCATCATGAACGAAGAGCTCGGCATGACCCTGCAACTGGCAGAAGGGCTGCGGTCTGCCCAGAGCCGGGTGTTCTTCACCAACACCGGATTCCTCGACCGCACCGGCTCCCAGATAAGGGTCCAGACCCACGCCGGGCCGGTCGACCTGCGGGACGACCTGACCCGTTCTGTTTTCAACACCAGCTATGAGCTGCACAACGTGGACGTGAGCCTTCGCGCCGGCGTCCACAACCAGGGGAAGATCGGCAAGGGGATGCAGGTCAGGAACCGGGCCATGGTGGAGATGCTGGAAAATAAGATCAACCATCCACGGAGCGGCGGGAACACCGCCTGGGTGCCGGCGCCCAACCCCAGCCATCTCCACTCCATGCACTACCATATGATCGACGTCGATCAGGTGCAGCGGACCATGGAGGACTCGCCCTCGCCGGACATATCCAGGCAAGACCTTCTCACTTTCCCGGTCCTGGATAACGGCAAAGTTGCTGATCCGGAAGTCAAAGAGACCTTGTTATTGAGCTACGCCCATAGTATGGTCGCCTACGTGGAGCCCTGGGTGCACCGCGGCATCGGCTGTAGCGGCGTGCCCAACTTCGGCCAGATTGAAGAGATGAAAGACCGGGCCACCGAGCGCATCGACGGCGCGATCATCGCCAACTGGAAGCTGCACGGCGTGGTCAGCCAGTCGGAGATCGAGGACGCGGTAACCAAGGCCACCGAGATATTGGACCAGCAGAGCCTGGGCAATCCCGAATACGTGCCGATGACCGACACCCCTGAAAAGTGGTCCGGCCTTTTGCAGGAGCCGGTGGTCTCCGCTGTGCTGGAGATCATCGATGACGCCCTTTCCTCTCCCAGCGCCTACGTGGAGCCCGCCCTCTTCAAATACCGAAAGGTGGTCAAAGCCAGCGGCAAGTAGCATGCCCAACCGCACCCTTTTCAGGGAGACGTAGATGGAAAACTCCTCTTCACGAATCCTGACCACCCATGTGGACAGTCTGGTTCGCCCGCCCGAGATCAGAGGCTTGATGCGAGGCAAAGAGTTCGGCCAAGAGTATGACCGGGAAGAACTGGCACGCGGAGTGCGGAGCGGGGTCGGGGAGGTGGTGCAAAGGCAGCTTGCGGAAAGCATCGGCATCCCCAGCGACGGCGAATACGGGAAATCCGAGTTTTCAGCCTATGTGACCGAGTGCCTCAGGGTTTTGAACCCCGTCCCAAGGACCCGAACCAGGGCGTTTTACTCAATTGGGGCCGGGACCGGTCAATATTTCGAGAATTATATCTGGGATACGACCAGACGGCCGAGAGCGCATCCGGAGGGCCGGTCGTTTGCACCGGACCAATCACCTACCAAGGCCAAGCGGCTGCGCAGACCTAACGGTTTCATAAGGAGAACTTCATGGTGAGCGGACGTTTCATCGACCCCAGTGTCTGCGGCGCGAAGGAAACTATCCTGTTGGCGCCCCGTGCTTCTGATCTTGCTGGCAAAGTGGTCGGGCTCTTGGATAATACCAAAGAGCAGGCGGATATCATCCTCCAGACCATCGGCGAGGCCCTGTGCGAGCGGTACGGAGTCGAGAGGATAGTCATCCGCCGCAAAGAACACTATTCGAAGCCGGCTGCCGCCGAGATCATCGATGAGATGGCGGCCGAAGTGGACGTGGCCATCGCCGGCCTCGGCGGTTGAGGGTCCTGCACGTTGTGCAGTGTGCACGACACCGTGGAGTTCGAGAAGCGGGGCATCCCATCGACGACCATCGTCACTGCCGCGTTCAAGAGGGCAGCAGACTTCCAGTTCCGCGGCAAGGGGATGGAAGGGCACCAATATATCGTGTTGCCGCACCCGGTAAGTAATCTTCAGCCGGCCGATATGCGGGAATTGACCTTGCAATTCGTAGACGAGGTCGCAGGCCATCTCAAAAGCTGAAGCAGGAAACAAAGGAGGCGACCGGTGAACGAACAGGTGGATGAATTCGAGTTCTTCTTGGAGAAGGACTGGTCTGACGGTTTACCGGTGGTCACTCCCACCGAGGAACGCATCGCTCGGATGCTCACCGGGACCAAACGCTCTCCCGATGAGGTGATCGGCCCCATCCCGCCCGCCATGGAGGTCGCCACTGTTGAGTCGGTGGCCGTGCACGCGCTGATGGCCGGTTGCAAGCCCGAATATCTGCCGGTGGTGATAGAGGCAACTGAGATGATGCTCCGGGACGAATTCAACGTCAACGGAGTCCAAGGCACCATGCACGGCGTCGCACCGATGATGATCGTCAACGGCCCGTATGCCGAGGAGATCGGCATCCACGGCGGAAACGGGTGCATGGGGCCCGGGTTCCGGGCCAACGCCGCCATCGGACGCGCCATACGCCTGGTCCTGATGAACCTGGGCCAGGGCATCCCCGGCGTTTCTTCGATGACCATCTTTGGCATGCCGTCGCGCTACACCTACTGCCTCACCGAGAACATGGAAGACCACCCGTGGGACAGCCTCGCGGCGTCCAAGGGCTACGGCCCCGATGAGAACGTCATCACCATGGCGATGGTCGAGTCGCCCCGGTTCTGCTTCGACGATGTAAGCGATGAGCCAGACCGTCTTTTGAACGGAGTGGCTGACACCATGGTTGCCATGGGGTCTTGGAACATGCACACCCGCTCGGATATGGTGGTGGCCATGGGGCCCCAACACGCCGCCATCTGCGCCAACGCCGGCATGAGCCGCGCCAATGTACACGCCCATCTTTGCGAGATCGCAGGCCGCAAGGTTGGTGACCTGAAGAACGGGGGCAACTGGCGAAAAGAGCGCGCCCTCGCCTTTCCTATCGATGTCGACCCCGATGATGACAACTTCTTCATCCCAGCCATCAAAGACCCGCAGGACCTACAGCTCATCGTGGCGGGCGGTTGGGGGCCTTGCACCGCGGTCTGCCATGGTTGGAGCGGTGGCAGCCGGGCAGTGCACGGGAGTTACGAGGTCTGACCGGCTAGGTTAACCCCGAGGCTCTAAATACGGACTATCAGCCGTGTCGACGCACCCCGGAATCTCGTGATCGAAGTAGTCGTCGTGCCCCTGATCCAATTCTATGGGAACGCCGAATTGGTCTCCAGAGTACATCAGGTCGTTGAGGTCATCACCTACGTGGGCCGACCGCAGCGACCCGTCATCGGAAACATAGTTGGTGGCGCAGGGAGCAGCGGTCGTACACCATTGTGACCGGCCGGTTGGCGCAAAGGTTGTTGCCCTGGTCCACTCGCTTGAAGAATGAGAATGGGAACGATACTGAGTTGTACTCAGTCTGCGCGCTGCAGATAACCGTGTCGCTCCCTTCGCGGACCGACGGGTGCCAGACCGCGTAGATCTTGTTGGGGTCGTTCAAGCCGAGGCGGTAAAACTCTTTGGCGAGGGGCTCCCAAACATTGGGGTAGCCGGTCGGGGCTTACTCAGGTTCTGGGCCAGGTTTCGCGGCGGTCAGATCAAGGTAGTCAGTCTAGGATATGAGCTCAGTATAATGCCTGAAGTCGGCACCATAGTTCGTGGCCCGGATATCGGTCGCGATGACAGTTCCGCCCATCGGAAGTTCGTGTGGGCGCAATGCCCAAGGTATGAGGAAGAGAGATGGGTCCGGCACGACGGAGCCGCTCTGCAATCCGGGCAGCGCTATTGCAAGCGCTGTGTGGTTGTCTTGCAGAATGAGTTCAGATACGGGGCCAAGGCTTACCAGGCTTAGGCTAAGCTACGCTGGCGCTGGCTTGGTCGACGAACCGGGCCACCTGGGCGGCGATGGCGACGTGGTCCGGTAACTTTAACTCTGGGTCTTGTTCCATCAGCATGGTTGCCTCGTTTCGGGCCAGCTCCAGAAGCTGGCGATCCGAGATGTGGGCCATTCTCAGGCTAGGTAGACCGCTCTGGCGGGTGCCGAAGAAGTCGCCTGGCCCGCGCAGTTCCAGGTCGACCTCGGCCAACTGGAACCCATCGTGTATCCGCGCCAATGCCGAAAGCCGTTCCTTGGCTATCTCCGAGGCGCTGTCGGATAGCAGCATGCAGTAGCTCTTGTGCTCGCCTCGGCCGACCCGGCCCCGAAACTGATGTAGCTGAGCCAGTCCGAACCGGTCCGCGCCGTCGATCATCATCACCGTGGCGTTGGCTACGTCGATCCCCACTTCCACCACAGGAGTGGACACCAAGATGTCCAATTCGCCGTCCCGGAACTGGCGCATCACTTTGTCTTTGTCCTTGCCAGCCATGCGGCCGTGAAGCAGGCCCAGCGACAGGTCGGGGAATACGTCCTGGGACAGCCGTTGATATTCCTCGGTGGCAGCCTTGGACTCGATGGTTTCTGATTCGTCCACCAACGGGCAGACTACGAAAGCCTGTCTCCCTTCCTTCACCTGCTTGCGGATGAAGCCGTAAGCGGTGTCCCGTTGTTCCGGCTCCAGCCACTGGGTCGCAACTTCTTGGCGTCCCGCGGGCATCTCGTCGATGGTGGAGATGTCCAAGTCGCCGAAGAGGGTCAGCGACAAAGTCCGGGGTATGGGCGTGGCCGACATGATCAGAGTATGTGGGATGTCTTGGCCCCTTTCTTGAAGCGCCGACCGCTGCATTACCCCGAACCGGTGCTGCTCGTCAGCCACCGCCAGGGCCAACTTGGGCAGGGACACCCCTTCTTGGATTAATGCCTGAGTGCCCACCAGAATATCGAGGGTCCCGTCTGCAGCCATCTTGATCAGTTCGCGTTTCACCGGGGCGCGGGAACTGCCGGTCAGCAGACCGATGGAAACGGGTCGATCCATGTGTTCCAGGTACACGGACAATAGATGGGGCTCTTGCACCGGCCGGGCTAGCCCGCTTAGCAGGTTGCCGATGCTCTGGAAATGCTGTTCAGCCAGTATCTCAGTCGGCACCATCATGGCGCCCTGGTGGCCGCTGGCGGCAACTGAAAGCAGAGCGGATAGAGCCACCACGGTCTTGCCGCTGCCCACCTCACCCTGCAACAGGCGGCTCATGGGCGGCGTGCCTTTTTTAAGATCAGACTCGATCTCCTGGATGCAACGCCGCTGAGCCTGGGTCAGCGGGAATGGCAGGGTTTTGTAGAACCCGTCAATCACATTAGACGGAGCGATAATCTCGATTCCCTTCACGTTGTCATGCTGCATTCGTCGGCGAGCTAGCACGGCCAGTTGGAGGGTAAAAAGTTCATCGAACGCCAGGCGACGACGGGCCAGCTCCCAGGTCTCCATCTCCTTGGGGTAGTGGGCCTGGTACACGGCGTCCAGCAGGGGCATCAGCTTGGTCCGGCCTAGGATATCGTCGGGGAGTGCATCCTCCAGTCCGCCGACCCAATTCTGGACGGCCTGCCAGGTGAGACGGCGCATGTTGCGACGGGTCAGTCCTTCAGTCAGTGGGTAGATCGGCACCAACCGGCCGGTGTGGACACCCGAACCCGTCGTGTCCAGCATCTCGTGCTCTGGGTTCTCGAATACCAGTTGGCCCCGGAAAACCGAGGCCTTCCCACTTATGGCGATGCGGCCGCCCGGTTTGAGCGAGCGGGCCAGGTACCGTTGTCCGAACCACACGACCCGCAGATTGCCGGTCTCGTCGCTGAGTACCGCTTCGGTGTCGCGGCGCCCTCCCCTGGATCCCTTGGCCACCTCTCTGGCTTCCCAGACGGTGGCCACCACTGTACATTCCACACCGGGCGATAGTTCAGATATCTTCACACCGGCGGAAAAATCTTCATGGCGGCGAGGGAAGAGGTAGAGCAGGTCGCGGATGGTTTCCACTTCCAGCCTCTTTAGGCGGGCGGTCAATTTGGTGTCCACCCCACGCAGGCGGTCAACAGGGGCGTCTACTGTGACCTCGGCCGACGGCGCCTTATGAGTGGGGTTTTTCTCAGGAGCGGCCTTCTTGGCAGTGGCTTTCTTCTGGCGGGTTGCCGGAGCTAGTTTGCGCGGTCTCTTGGGGTCTGGTTGGTCTCCGAGGGCTTCGCGCCATTGGACGACCCATTGTTCCCGCACTGCGGGTGACATGGAGTCATACGACTCTTTCAGGAGGAAATACTCGTCGTTGAGGGCCTGCCCGGCCATTTCATCAGCGAACCGGGCGACGAACTTGTCTAGTCCGCCCAGCACGGCTTTGTTGTCAAAGCCGTGGGACTCTTCAAGTTTGAGGATGTTTTGGAAGGCGTCGGCCCAAGCGGGCGAGCCCGATTCTTGCGTGGCCATCAGGCGTTTACCCTAACACGCTGGATCAACCGGATTCGAGGCGGTAAATGCTCCACTTTCATCATTCTAGTCCGCCGTCCAAACGTCAATACTTGGATGACATAAGACGGCCGGTCTAGCGGGGTTCCTGAGTGACGGCCACACCCAGGGCGTCGGGGCCGATGTATGTGCCCAGGGTGGACCCGAACCGTGCTTCGATGATCTGGTCGGCCGGCAGGAGCCCGGTCAGGTCCTGCTTCAGCGTCGCCATTCGGTCCGGGTCGGTGCTGTGAATCACGGCCAGCCGGCGCACAGGGGCCAGCTCCGAGGCCAGTTCCACCAACCGGCGCATGGCCCGTTCCCGGTTTCGGGGCCGCTCCACCGGATGGGCCTCGCCGTCCTGAAGCCTGAGTATGGGTTTCACGTGGAGAACCGAGCCCATAAAAGCGCGGGCCTTGCCGATGCGGCCACCCTTATGCAGATACTCCAGGGTGTCCAACGCGAACAACCCGTGATGCAGGCTAAGTCCCTGCCTCACTTTCTCTGCTACCTCCTGAAGGCTGCCACCCTCGGACGCTGTGGTCGCGGCGGCCAATACAGCCAACCCTAGGGGAATGGAGGCGAGCTGGGAATCGACGATCTCTATCTCTTCTCCATCTAATGAAGCTTTGGCCTGCTCGGCGGAGTTCAATGTGCCGCTCAGTTTCCCGGAGACATGGATAGATAGCACCTGGTCACCCTGACCGGCCAGGTCCCGGTAGACCTCCTGGAAGTCGGCCACCGTCGGCTGGGCTGTGGTGGGGAATCTGCCTTCTGCTTGGAGGAGGCGATAGAAGTCATCGGGCTTAATTTCCACGCCGTCCTTGAAGGTCTGGTCGTCCACCAAGACGTAACACGGCAATACGGTGATTCCATGCTGCTGCACCAGATCTGCAGGAAGGTCTGCCGAGCTATCCGTAACTATGCGTACAGTCATGTTCCTCGTTTGCGGCTAGTTTATTTTATTCAACAGAGGCCAGATAGTGATGATGGGGTTGCCCGCCCTCGATCAGGTCTACTTGGATGCCGGGAAACGATACTTCCAACTCGGCAGCGACCGGCTGCGCGTCTGAAGCCGTTTTCCCCGCGCCGTAGTAGATGGAGACGATGGCGTCGCCGCTGAGTTCGGCAAGCTCGAGTGTGAACCTTAGAGCCAGCTCCGGACTTTCTACCGCCGTAACAAGCTGGCCGTCCAGCAGTGCGATGTATTGGCCTTCAGTAACCTCGACCCCGTTTAATTCGACGTCCCTCACAGCGGCTGTTACCTCTACAGAGGCAACCTCGGAGAGCACGGCGGTCATCGCTTCCACGTTCTCCTGCCATTGGCCCTCTGGGTTGAAGGCCAGCAGCGCGGCCACGCCTTGGGGCACGCTCTTGGTCGGCACGACGTGTATCGATGGCTCGGCGGCGGCGGCCTGTTCTGCTGCCAAAATTATGTTGCTGTTGTTGGGCAAGACGATAACGTCGCCGGCCCCGGTGTCGCGTGCGGCGTCCAATATCTGCTGCACGCTGGGGTTCATGGTCTGCCCGCCTTCAATCACATCTGCGCAACCCGAGTCCCGGAACAGATGTGCCAGCCCCTCACCCTGCGCCACCGGAAGCAGCGCCAGAGCCGGGCCCTTCGTTTCGCTGCCATGACCGCCAGATGCGAACCGCTGGTTCTGGCTGTCCATGTTATCGATCTTGATCCCGGAAACAACGCCCAACGACTCTGCGTAGCTGAGGGCGGGAACGGTGTCTTCGACGTGGATGTGCACCCGCACGTTTCGTTCGTCCCCCACGACCACGGTAGAGAGTGCGATCTCCAGATAATGACTGCGCACCCGGTCCAGGTCTAAGTCCTGCCCACCAACGCTGCTGATGATGAACTCGGTGCAATACCCCCATTCTTGTTCGAGGGTAGCGTTCAGAAAGCCGGTATCTATAGGGCCGCCGCCGTTGACCGCCGCCCGGAACCGGGATAATTCGGAAAGATCAATAACTGGGGAGTCTGCGCTGGATATCCATTGAAGAACACCGCCGATCAGAACCACGATACCAAGCCCTCCGGCGTCCACAACTCCGGCCTCAGCGAGCACTGGTAGCTGTTCGGGCGTGTGCTCCAAAGCTTCCCGGGCGGCATGGTAGGCAGTTTCCCAAAGGCTGGGTAAGTCCTGATCCGACCCCTGGACGGCTTCAGACGCCATCCTGATTACGGTAATCATGGTGCCTTCGACAGGGTTGCCCACCGACTTGTAGGCTCCGGCTGATGCCAGCTTGAGGGCAACGGCCAGGTCTTGGGCGGTGAGGCATTCCTTGTCGGCCAAGGCGTCGGAGAAGCCCTTAAAAAATTGGGAGAGAATCACGCCGCTGTTGCCCCTGGCCCCGTAGAAGGCTCCCTGAGCGAGGGCTGAGGAAACTGAGGCCACCGAATGGTCTTGGTCGTCGGGGCACTCTTCGGCCACCGACTGCACGGCCGCGCGCATGGTCAGGAGCATGTTGGTGCCAGTATCGCCGTCAGGCACCGGAAACACGTTCAGGGCGTTCACGGCGTCCCGGTATTCTTCCAGGCAACCGGTGGCCGCCGAAAAGGCCTGTTTCAGGTCCTGTCCCCGTAGCTGTTCCATGTTTAAACCGACACCATCGTCAATGCCATTTTCATGCCTTATATCAAGGTCGTGAATGGAGGGCGCCAGAAGGGTCGGCGCAATTATATATCAAGGTCACTTCTTGCAACTCGAAGAGAACCCGCCGGATTTAGTGTTGGAATTGCCCGCCGTATGCGAAACTGTCCAGGCGGGATTGGGCACGAAATTCCTTGACAGGCGCAGGGGGCTACCGTAGTATTGAAGGCCGAGGATTATATGGATTACGCAGTATTTAAAACAGGCGGAAAACAATATCGGGTCAAGCCTGGTGACATGCTTGATGTCGAGCTTCTGCCCAACCCGGTAGACTCAGTAGCTGAGTTTGGTGAAGTATTAGCCCTCTCCGACGGCGGCGAGGTGACGATTGGCGTTCCCCTAGTGGAAGGCGCCAAAGTAACGGCCCAAGTCTTGTCCCATTACAAGGATAAAAAGTTAATGGTCTACAAGTTTAAGGCCAAGAACCGCTACCGCAGAAAGCGCGGTCACCGGCAGACCTACACCCGATTGCGCATTCAAGATATCGAACTAAGTAGGCCCCGCGCACCCCGGCGAAGGGCTGCGGCAGTAGCCACAACTGAAACTGAGAGCGGAGAAAAGAGCAACTAATGGCCCATAAAAAGGCTGGCGGCAGCACCAGTAACGGCCGAGATAGCAATTCGAAGCGCCTTGGCGTGAAGCGGTACGGTGGAGAGCGCGTCACCAGCGGCTCCATCATCGTCAGGCAACGGGGCACCCGCATCAAACCGGGGACCAATGTTGGCTTGGGCCGCGACTACACGATCTTCGCAGTCATCGACGGCGAAGTGAAGTTTGAATGGGCCGCCAAAGGCCGCCGCCGGGTCAGCGTTTACCCGGTGGGAGCAGCTTAACCGTCGACCTAATCGGCCAGTAGATACCAGAGAAACATTTAGGAAAAGACCAGAACGAAATGAAAACAGAAACTCACCCTTATTTTTACAACTCCACGGTGACGTGCTCCTGTGGCAATGTGTTCCAGACCGGGGCCACGAAACCCACGCTCCGCGTTGAGGTGTGCAGTAAATGCCACCCGTTCTACACCGGCGAGCAGCGCGTTGTAGACACACAGGGGCGCATCGAGCGCATGAAGCGCCGCTATAATCTAGGTTAGTCCCAGCCGCATCCGGCGGGACCGCTGGTTAAAGCAACAACATCGTAAGAACGAGAGATCGGGGGCGCGTAGCCCTCGATCTTTCATTTAGAGAGATGGCACTCTGACCCATAAGGATCGGCTCCAGCCCGGCGAACCGGCCAGCGAACCAGTAAGTTGAGGACCTAAAGTTGGCAGACCAGGCCCCCCATATGTACGGCGGACAGGCCGTTATCGAAGGTGTGATGATCCGTGGCCGGGACCACTTTGGTCTCGCAGTCCGGCGGGAAGACGGGTCAATCGAACTGCACCACGAGCCCCTCAGCTCGTTCTACAACGGGCGTCCCCGGAAATGGCCGCTGGTCAGAGGTTTTCTGACCCTGCTGGAAACCATGCTCCTGGGGATAAAAGCCTTGCAGCTCTCCGCCAACATGGCCTCCATGGACCGCGACCCGGATGCGGAAGAGGGCATACCCGCGTGGGTGATGGCCACAACCTTGGGCATCTCGTTGCTCTTTGGCATTGGGTTGTTCTTCATAACGCCGCTGATGATCGCCTGGCTTTTGAATCCGGTGCTGAATTCCGACCTCCTCAGTGAGATCGTCGAGGGAGTGATCCGGCTGGCCTTCCTGCTGGGGTACATCACATTGATCGGCATGCTGAAAGACGTTAAAAGGGTATTTGCGTACCACGGCGCGGAGCATATGACCGTGCACGCCCTGGAGGCCAATCTGCCCCTAACCGTGGAGAACGTGCGGAAGTTCGGCACGCCCCACGCGAGGTGCGGCACCGCCTTCTTGCTGACGGTGGTGGTGGTCTCAGTGGTGGTGTTCGCACTGCTCTTGGGCCCGCCCCTGGAATGGCGGATCGCCTCCCGCATCCTGCTTTTGCCCGTGATTGCAGCGGTCAGCTACGAATTCCTCAGGTTCAGCGGCACACATCAGAACGCATGGTTCGGAAAAGCCATCGCCCAACCAGGTCTGTGGTTGCAGAAGCTGACCACCAGAGAACCCGACGATGCGCAGATAGAGGTAGCCATCCACGCCATGGAGACGGCCGTCGCCGCCGACGCCGGTGAGACTATCGCCAAGCAGATTCCGGCCTCCTAGCCAGGACAGGCGTAGGACGCAGAGAACGCCTGAGGGAAGGAATCGTCTGCCGGTGGATGGGGCCACGCTCGTAGGTGCGGGTTTTCAACCCGCTCTGCGACGTAAATGCCACTTGCGGTGAGAAACGCCAACGTCCGCTGTATAAAAACAAAATCCGTCGCTATAAAATGGCCGGCAGCCCACCAAGGCGGGTTGAAAACCCACGCCCACGAAAGCCCGTTCTTGCGAGAGACGGCTAACTTAGGTTCCAGCGAGGGTCCTGGGCGACCTGCTCCTGAAGGTAGTCAACGATCCAATCTTTGACTTCCTCGGCAATATAGAAAGTGGGTTTCACCAGTTCGCTTTCGTCTTTGATCAACCCTTCTTGCTTGGCTACGACGGCGACTTCGGTCCCCGGCATCACGCTGACTCCAACCCGCAAGCTGGCCACCGCCGGGTTGACGCTGCGCAGGAACTCCAACTTGTTCTCCACGCTCTCCCGGGTCTCGCCGGGCTCGCCGAACTGCTTCCCAATATTGTAGTGAAGGCCTCCGTCGTCGCACATGCGGCAGACCTCGGCCAGCGCGTCATTCTCCTCTACCATGCTGCCCATGTCGCCGGGGTTGCCACTACGGTTGACCATCATCACCAGCCCGCAGCCGGCATCTTTCATCAGGCCAATGAGTTCAGTGTCGCAGCTGAAGGGCGCCAGGCAGGTGTTCCAGCGGATGTTGACGTCTGACTCGATCAACTGGCTGCACAGCGATTTTGCGTGGTCCAAGGGCAAGTTGAACCCGTTGTCGACGAAGAAAACCTTCTTCATGCCGTATTTTTCCTTCATGCTCTTGACTTCGGCAACCACCTCGTCGATTGGCCGAATAACCCGCCAGCCAGACTCGTCGATCTGGGCTTCGGAGGCGTTGGCCGGGTAGTAGAAGCCGCCGAGCTTGGTCAGGATGCCGATGCCGAAGCCGGCCTTGTTGTAGCGGGCCATGTCCAGGTCTTCCAAGCGCGGTGGCTTGGCGAACTCAGAGGTGCAGTAGCCCTCGTTCGAGACGATCTGGCCGTCCTTCTTGTAGACCAGGCCGGGAAGGTCGAAGTAACCCGGTTCGCCGTCGTCCAAGCGGTCGGCCAAGGCAGCAAAGGTCTCACCGGCATCGCCCGCCAACCCCAGGTCGGCGCCAAGCATCTCCAGGCACTCCGGAGGCATGATACTGAAGGCCGGGCCGCCGCAGACTATGATGGCGTCGCTGACGGACCGGATGCGGTCGATGACCTCTTTGCTGATAGGCAGTGCCCAGATGGTGTTCATGTAACTGTGGTTGCTCAGGTTACGGACGGACATGCCGACCACCTGCGGCTTGAATTCCTTGACGGTGGCTTCGACTTCGGCCAGATGGTCTTCCGAGAACATCAGGTCAAGCACCTTAACTTCATGGCGCTCGTGGTCCAGATGCCCGGCGATGTAGGCCAAACCTATCGGCATCGGCTGGGCGTTCAATCGGCTCTGGAGCCTGTCGTGGCGGTTGGTGGCGATCAATAAGACGCGCATTCAATCCTCCTAAAGTTGTTGGCCTAACCTGGGCCCAACATGACCGGGCAATTATCGCCCAGGACACAACGAATTACAAAGGGCCAAACGGCCTATTGCCGCCTGTTGGTATGGCTGCGACCAGCCCCCATCTGCTTTGCCGGCTGAAGTGTCCTATGGGCGCCCCTTCCCTCACCTCTCTTGCCATCTGAATTGTGCGATGGACGCTCTGACGTTTATTGACAAACAAACATGATTCCATTAGGGTTTCAACAAAGGCGTTTAGGCACGAAAATACTATATTATTGGTGGTGATATGGTTACGACGATTAACGATGACATGTTCACGCCGGATGTGATTCAGGATCCGTACCGTTATCTGGGCCAGATCAGGGACGAAGATCCGGTACATTGGAACGAACTATACGAGCTCTGGGTGATTACCAGGCACGATGACCTGGTCTGGCTTGCCAGGAACCACGAGCAGTTCTCCAACTCCGTGTTCAGGAACGACCCTCGCCCGGCCTACCCGGCTATCTTGGAGTCCGACACGGAACTCTACGATTACGTGCGGGACTACCAGGGCGACCAGTTCATCCAATACGACCGGCCGGACCACTTGGAGATGCGCAAGGTCGTTCACGGTTATTTCACCCCCAAGTCCATGGAAGAGTGGCGGCCGCTAGTTAAGTCGGCCATCGCGGACCTCCTTGATGCCGCAGAGGCCCGGGGGGGCGGAGTGGATCTGATGCGTGACCTGGCGGTTCCGCTGCCCGTTCTTGTCATCGCCGAGATGATGGGCGTGCCGGAGTCGGAGCGGCCCCACATTAGGATGTTGGCCGAGAAACTGCTGGCCATAGGCCGTGGCGAACCAGACCGCATGCGAGTCTTGACCGAAGGCATGCAGGGCATGCTGGACTACGTGGACCCCATGGTCGACGAGCGGATCGTCAACCCACAAGACGACTTTATCTCAGTATTGGCTAGTGGTGAGAAGTCCGGCGTGTTCAGCCGCCACCAGGTGCTTGTCAACACGTCGTTGCTGCTGTTGGCTGGTCACGAGACCACTATTAACCTGATCTGCAACGGCACCCTGGCCTTCATGAACAACCGCGACCAATGGGACCTGTTGAAGACCGACACCCAGGGACTGATGGTCCGGGCCACTGAAGAAGCTCTGCGGTACGACTCGCCCGTGAAGTCCATTCAACGCCTCGCCTCTGAGGACGTGGAGATGCGCGGGAAGAAGATCAAGAAGGACGACCGCATCCGGTGGTTCATGTCCTCGGCGAACCGCGACCCTAACAAGTTCGAGAACCCAGACACCATGGACATCACCCGGTGGCCGAACCCCCACGTGGCCTTTGGCTCCGGCGTTCATCATTGCCTGGGCGCCACTATCGCCAGGGTCGAGGGACAAGAGGTGTTCAGCGCACTGGCCGAGCGGTACCCCAACCTCCAGCTAAAGACCCACGACATGGAGTATCAAGAGAGCATCACTTTCCGCTCCATTAAGAGCCTACCCGTTTCGCTGAACTAGCAACAGGTGGCTTCGACAGGGATAACAGCTCAATCAAGAGCTCCAAAGAAGGCTCCCGGTGAATAAACACCGGGAGCCTTCTTTTATCTACACAATGTCCTTTCCCCTCGCAAGGAGGAAGGTTAGGTCCGACGAAGTCGAGACTCTCGACCGACTCGGAGATGGGGGCGCTTGTTCTCAAGAAACCAACTTCAGAAAACCCGCACAAAATCCCCGCCTCTCCTGTAACTCACCGTCATTGACAGATAAATATTATTCGTTTAACGTTCAAGTACCCTGGAAATCAGCCCTAAACCGGCTAAATATGGTGGTGAAATGGTTACGACTATCAACGATGACATGTTCACTACGGAAGTTATCCAAGACCCGTACCAGTATTACGGTCATATCAGGGACGAGGACCCCGTCCACTGGAACGAACTCTACGAACTATGGGTGATCACAAGGCACGACGACTTGGTGTGGCTAACCCGGAACCATGAACAGTTCTCCAGTCAGGTGATGGCCAATGACCCACGGCCCGCCTATCCGGCAATCTATGAGTCGGACAACGAACTCTACGACTACGTAAAATCGTACCAGGCCGATATGTTCATTCAGCACGACCGGCCGGACCACCTGGCGATGCGGAAGGTCTTGCACGGATTTTTCACCCCCAAGTCTATGGAAGAGTGGCGGCCACTCGTGAAAGCAGCCACCAACGACCTTCTGGACGCCGCTGAGGCCAGAGGCGATGTGGACCTGATGCGGGACTTGGCTGTGCCTCTTCCCGTGCTCGTGATTGCCGAGATGATGGGTGTGCCCGAGTCGGAGCGCCCTGTGATTCGGGCGTTGGCCGAGAAACTTCTGAACATCGGCCGGGGCGAGCCCGACCGCATGAGGGAGTTGTCAGAAGGGATGCGAGAGATGGACGAGTACGTCAATCCCATGGTGGAAGAGCGTCTCGTGAATCCCAAAGACGACTTTATCTCGGTCGTTGCCAGCGGGGAGAAGTCCGGCATATTCACCAGGGAACAGGTGCTGATCAACTGCGCGCTGCTTTTGCTGGCCGGTCACGAGACCACCATCAACCTGATCTGCAACGGCACACTGTCATTCATGAACAACCGCGACCAATGGGACCTGTTGAAAGCGGATCCCGAAGGCATGATGGTCCGGGCAACTGAAGAAGCCCTACGGTATGATTCGCCGGTCAAATCAATCACCCGGATCGCTGCCGAGGACGTGGAATTGCGCGGGAAACATATCAAGAAGGATGACCGCCTCCGCTGGTTTATCTCCGCTGCCAACCGTGACCCTGAAAAGTTCGAGAACCCCAACAAGATGGACATCACCCGTTGGCCCAATCCCCATGTGGCCTTTGGTTCCGGTATCCATCACTGCTTGGGCGCCACCATCGCCAGGGTCGAGGGACAGGAAGTGTTCCGGGAATTAGCGGAGCGCTACCCCAACCTCCAGCCCAAGAATACTGAGATGGACTACCAGCCCAGCATCACATTCCGCTCCGTAAAGAGTCTGCCCGTTTCCTTAAACTAACGCGCAGGCAAAACCTGTCAATGAGCCCGATCACTGGCTTCCGGTGAGAAAATCACTGGGAGCCAGTTTTTGTGGGCATACCCCACCTTTGAACAACGTCACTCCGTTACTGTCATTCCGAGGAGTGCCGTAGGCGGACGAGGAATCTCGTTGCGGGGTGAAGCATTGACACCGGGAGCCGGTTTACATATTGTGATAACGTCTGTAGTAACGGGGTCAACACAGCCTTGGGTTACACCAAGACCGGTCTAGAATCTGGTGGAAGAAGGGTTGAGGATGGGCCGCATGTTCGGGGCGATTCGGACAGACCAAAGGGCCAATGATTCGGCCAGGGATTTTTTTGAATCCTCAAGTCCGCCGCGCTTAAGCCGTGGGCGGGCTTTTTTTATGGATATACGATGATGACCGGCCCAATGATGGAACGCAGAGTCGGCGAGGTCGTTGAGTCCACCTCAACCTTCTTCGTGGCCCAGTGCTACCAACTGGAAGGCGCTCCGGCCCTGGGTGGGTTGGTGCGGACTGACTCCCCGGATATCTACGGCGTGGTTGGAAGCGTAACCACCGAGCCTCTGGACTCGGCCCGACCGGTGCTGGCCCGCGGCGAAGATGCCGGGTCCGAAGAAGAGGTCATTCGCGATAACCCACAGTTGGCCCGGCTGCTGACCTCTAGATTCGAAGTCTATATTGCCGGTCATGTGGAAAACGGCGTCATACACCAACACCTCCCGCCGCGGCCTCCGCGAGTGCATTCTTTCGTGTACGCCTGTAACCCGCAAGAGATCGCCCTGTTCACTGGCCAGCTCGACCTGCTGCGGCTGCTGCTGAACTCGGGTGCGAACCATTCTGATGAGATAGTAGGCGCTTGCATCAGACAGGCAGCTCCGTCCCACGACCAACCGGGCGAGTTCCTGGCCCTTGCCTGCCGGACTCTGGCCGTTGAGCTCTCGGCCGACGTTGCCCGGCTGAACTCTATCCTGCGGAGAGTAGCGCCGTGACGAATTCCCACGAAACCAATGTCGTAGAACGCGGCCAACTCGCTTCCGAGCAAGGGCAGGCGCTGGGCATGGTCATCGAGGGCTCGGTTGCCAATGGCGTGGAAGTGCGCCTGGACCCCGGGGTTTCCGTGGAACAGGTGAAAGTCGGCACATTCGTGACCCTGCAGGGCGCCAACAACCGGTTCTTCGGCGTGGTCACCGATGTGGGCCTGGGTAGCACGGATCCCCGCATGAAATTCACTCCCCTTCCTGCCGACGATCCATTCGTGATTCAGGCATTACAAGGCACCGTGGCCTTCGGCACAGTCTCGGTGCTGCCGCAATTGACCATGCCCGACGTGCTGGGCGACGAACAGGGACCGGCCGCGGCCAAGAGTATCCCGTCGCACTTCTCCAGGGCGTTCACCGCCTCTCAGGAGGACGTGGAAACGGTCTTTGGCAGTGAAGAGGACGGCAATTTCTGGATCGGCAGTCCCTTGGATATGGAGACCAAGCTATGCCTGGACCTGGGCGAGTTGGTCAAGCGCTCCATGGGCGTGTTCGGCAAGAGCGGCACGGGCAAGACCTTCCTCACCCGGCTGCTGCTTACGGGCATCCTGCAGAGCGGCCAAGCGTCGTCGCTGATCTTTGACATGCACAGCGAATACGGCTGGCAGGGCCAGGACACCGACAAGGGAGTGACCGTCAAAGGCCTGAAGCAGCTATTCGGGGCCAAAGTCTCGACCTTCACTCTGGACGAAGAGCACTCCCGCCGCCGGGGCCTGTCCACCGACGAGACCGTGCACCTGGGGTTCAACCACATCGAGCCTGAAGACGTTGAACTGCTGCGGGAGTCGTTGAACTTGTCCGACGTCGCCGCCTCCGCTGCTTACAACCTGCGGGAGAAGTACGGCGAGGAAAGCTGGCTCAAAGAATTCTTGGACGCCGGAAAGAACGGCTCTCTGCTGGAGTTGGCCGAAGGACTCCAAGTCAATGCTGGAGCCTTGCGCGCGCTCTTCAACCGCATGCAACGGTTTACTCGCCACGGGTTCATGGTTGAGCACAGCCGGGTAGACACCGCCGCCCAGATGATCGAACACCTGGAGCGGGGACAGCATGTTGTCTTGGAGTTCGGCCGCTACGGCGACGACGAGGCCGCCTACATCCTGGTCAGCAACCTTCTCACCCGCCGCATCCACCGCAAGTACGTCGAGGCCAAAGAATCGGCCATGGGCGGCGCGGGGAAAGAGCCGCGTCCGTTGGTCATCGTCATCGAGGAAGCACACAAGTTCCTCAACAGCAGTGTGGCTTCTCAAACCATCTTCGGCATCATCGCCAGGGAACTTAGGAAGTACAACGTGACGTTGATGGTCATCGACCAACGGCCCAGCGGCATCGACTCCGAGGTACTGAGCCAGGTAGGCACCCGTTTTAGTTGCTTGCTAGACAACGAACGTGACATCGACGCCGTGCTCTCGGGAACGTCGGGCAGCCGCGCGCTCCGTTCCGTGCTATCACGCCTGGAAGCTAAACAGCAAGCCCTTGTCTTCGGCCACGCCCTGCCCTTGCCGGTGGTCGTCCGCATCCGCGAATACGGCCCAGCGTTCTACGAAACGGTTCAAGGCGGCGGCGACTCCGAAGAAGAGAAAAAACGCAAGATTGATGAGCTGTTTGGGGGCTAGGCCGTGGTCACCGGCAATGTCCGGAGCCCCAAATCGTTCGCGGCGAGCCACGTCGAACCACCTTTCTTACTGATGAACCATGTATCCGGCGAAGAACGTCCTTCAACAGGTCCGATTTCATCGTGACTCTCGACATTCGTCGGAGCTCAGGATGAGCGGTATCGTATGCCCGACGCTCAGCTCTCCCTTCGTCATTCGGGCGAAGGCCGAAATCCATGTAGCCTGCCTTATACAAAGCCGGAATGACGGGTGGAATCCCCTTTCCCACGCATGGGAGAGGGTGAGGGCGTCGGTTCTCCGTAAGTCAATCGGCGACTGCAAGACGTGGTATCCCTGGATTCCTGCTGTCGCAGGAATGACAGTGGAGGAGAGCCCCAAATATTTCAACGCTACCGCAGCGCTTCCAACTGCGTGATGATCTGTTCGTTGGTGGGGCGGTCGTTGTGGCGCCGGTCGATGTACTTCCAGCGGGCTTCGCCGCTCTTGTCTATGACGAAGACTGACGGGGTGGCGTAGCCGTCGCTCAGCCTGTCGTATACCCCGTATCTCTCGATTACCCCGGCTTCTGGGTGGAAGAGGATGGGAAATCCCAGTTCCAGGTAGTCGATGGCCCGCTCCGCGCCCGATAGCTGGTCGTTGCTCACCGCCAGTACCTCACGTCCAGCCAGATGACGGTGTCATAGTCCTTTCGTAGTTCAACGAGTTGCTCCCAGCAATGGATTCACCAGAGCCCTCGGTAGAAAACCAACACCACGTTTTGCTCCTCGGCATATGAGTCCAGAGACACTTCGCTCTCTATCCCACTGGGCAGGGTGAAGGGTTGCCCAGCCTCGGCGGTTAGAGTCTCTCCGGTCAGGGGACGCAGAGATTCTTCTGCAGACGAGAGTGTGCCCGCGTAGGCAGTAAAAACCATCGCAAATAGGAGGGCGGCAAAGGGCAGGAATTTTCTTGTGGTGATTATCGGCATCTCGCTGTAACCGTGCTTGCTCCGCCTTTAGATACGTATCCAGACGCCTGCTGGATGGGTGCTTAACTTGGGAGTGCCACGCCTCGGGATTGTCATTCTGAGCCAGCCGTAGCGGTGAAGAATCTTCCTATCCTGAGTTTGGTAGACCCTTCGTTTCACTCAGGGTGACATATGCGGGAGATGGTTGCTCCACTAACAACGTGTGGCCGCCCTAAATGACGGGCCTCCTTACTCAAAAGGCTCGGGGTAGTCCATGGAGATGTGCCCTTCAGCTACTAAGCGGGCGTATTCAGATTCTGAGTACCCCAAGACCGTCCTGTAGACGTATTCGTTGTCCTCACCTAACCGCACAGGGCCGCGGCGGATGTCTGGCGGGGTCTCTGACATCGTGTAGGGCGCACTGGGGTACATATGGGTGCCGGTATCCTCTTGTGAAGCTTCTTGGAACATGCCCCGTTCCCGCAGATGTGGGTCATTATAGGCGTCCCGCTGGTCCATCACCGGCCCGGCCGCCACTCCAACAACCTGTAGCGCCCGCATCACCTCGAAGTTGTCCATTTGCTCGGTCCAGCGGCCGATGTGGGCGTCGATCTCGTCATGGTGCTCTAAGCGGCCAGGGGCGTGAGCAAAACGGGGGTCGACAGCCCAATCGGGTCGGCCCAATGCCTCGGAGAACGACCGCCATTCCTCGTCGCTGTTGATAGTTATGCTGACCCACCGGTCATGCCCCTGTTGTTCGCTGCCCTTGCATGGATAACAGCCCTGGACCGCGGTGGGGTGGCGGTTGCCGGAGGTGGCTGCGTTTCGGCCGTTCATGGCGTAGTCCATGAAGAATTGGCCCATCATGGGCATGGCATCCTCCGCTTGCCCCAGCTCGATGTACTGGCCCTTGCCGGTGCGCCGCCGGTAGTGGAGGCCGGCCAGGACCGCGAACGCGCCTTGGCTGCCGCCTGCCGCATCGGCCACGTATACCGCATTGTTGGCGGAGGCGTCCATGTCTGTGTAGCCCCGTAGCAGCGTGTGCCCGATCACCCCCTCGATGTGCACGCCCAAGGCCCGGTAGTCGCGGTAGGGCCCGGTGCTCCCGTAGGCGGGCATGCGGAGCATGATGATGTCCTCCCGTAGCTTCTTGAGCATGGCGTAGTCGATGCCAAGCTGGTCCATGCGGTCGACCACGTTATTCTCCACGAAAACATCGCTTACTTTGACCAGGTCTTTGAATATCTCCATGCCTTTTGGCTGCGAGAGGTCCAGGGTCATGCTGAGTTTGTTTCGGGCGTGGGGATTGAATATGGGGCACCGGTTCCACGGCCGGTCTCCGGGCTGCCGGTCTGGGTATCCGCCCATGAACACCGGCTGAACCTCGAGGCTGGCCGCCGTGGGATGGGCTCTGACGCCCCGGGTGAGCGGCGCGAAGGTCGCCAGCGATTCCACTCGTATCACCTCAGCGCCCAAGTCGGCCAGGAACGAGGTACAATAAGGCCCGGCCCAGACCACCGTCATCTCCAGAATGCGTATCCCTTCCAGAGGCAACTTGCTCATATCACGCCCTGCGCCCGGAGGCGGGCTTGGTCACCGGGTCCATAACCCAGTTCCTGGAGTATCTCCCCGTTGTGTTGGCCCAGCAACGGGGCTGGGCGGCGAATCCCCCACGGGGACTCGGTCATGACGAAAGGTCGTCCCGGATACTTCAAGCTGCCGGCCACCGGATGGTCAATCTGGGCAAAGGCGTCCCGGCCGATGAAATGCTGGTCGTTGGCCACGTCTTCCATGGTGTTTAGCGGCCCGCTCAGCACTCCGGATTCTTGGGCTGCCCGCCACGCATCCAATTTGGAATGTTGTAGGGTCCAGGACAGGAAATGGGCCTCGAACTCGTCCTTCAATTCGGGGTCGGTCTGGGACTCCGGCGTGTACCACCGCGGCTCCAGAAGCTCCGGCGGATTACCGAGAGCCCGGACGACCCTAGGGAAGTAGATCAGCCCGCCAGTCACCTCCAGGTAGCCGTCCTCGCATGGGTACACCCCGATTGGGTACCCTGCTGCGCCAAAGGGTATTCTCACGCTCAGTTCGCCAGTGTATTGGTATCCCACTAGCGCGCTCATGCGGCGGTCTACAGAGCCGATCTGGGTCTCCATGATGGAAACATCCACCTGTTGGCCCGGCCCGTCGTCTTGAGAAAGGAACAAGGCTCCGGCGCTGCCAACCGCCGCCACCGACCCCGCTTGATACAAGACGACGTTGGCCCCCAGCTTGACCGGTTCCCGGTCTGCCAGACCGGTGGAGTGCATCTCCCCGCCCATGCTGTAGACCAAGATGTCTGAGGACTTAAAGTCGCGGTAGGGGCCAGTTTGGCCGAAGTTGCTGATGGATGTCATCACCAGCCGGGGATTCGACTCTTGCAGAGCCTCAAGACCCAGTCCCAGGCGGTCCATCACTCCGGGTCTGAAACTCTCGATGACCAGGTCAACTTTCGCGGCCAGCTCTTTGGCGATCTTCTGCCCTGCTTTGCTCTTCAAGTCCAGGGTGATGGACCGCTTGTTGGTATTCAAGTGGAGGAAAAGCCCGCTCTTCTCCTTATGAGGAATGTCTCCGGGAAAAGGGCCCAGGTTCCGGGCGGCGTCGCCAGTTCCTGGGCGTTCGACCTTGATGACATCGCCGCCATAATCGGCCAGGAGCTTAGTGCAATAAGGCCCCGCAACCTGGGTGGTGAAATCAAGCACGCGGACGTGGGACAGAGCGCTGTCGGGCATTTAGACCCTCATTGGTTTTCAAATTTAGGACCGTGACCAATGGCCCTCCTCGGTGAGGCAGCCGGTCGCGGTTTACGGGCGGCCTACGGTGTGTAGATACGGACGTACTCATTGTCTACTACGTCGCCCTCGGCAGAGAACATGAAGTTAGACGTGATCAGTTCGGTGGCGCACTGAACTCCCCGTCGCCGTCAGTGATGGTTCAAATGACAAAGCCGTGGTTTATCCCCTCTACTGCTCTCGCGGCCATGTATCTTTTCCCGATGGTCTCGAATTTCACACTGCCGCGGCCTGCGTAGGTGAAGGTTCCAACCTCGTCAAATCCATCACTGCCCAAGACGACTTCGGATTCGAAAGTCACGGCCTCGCCCTTTGCGCCCGTTCCAGAGCATTCCACGTGGAAGGCGTTCTCCTTTCCATCAACCGGTACGCCTTTGCCCTTTGATTCTGTCGCGAATACGATCCCTGCGATGTTGTCTCGCTGATTCTGTTTGATTCTCTATTGGATGGGCTCAGACGCTCAAAATGCTAGCATCTAATTCGGTGATGTCAAGATTGGCGATGGGCTGTGCAGGCTCGATTGCTACGCCAAACACCGCACCGGCTGTCCCCCGTTTAGGGAGACCATGTCGGCGACGACGGGGCCCAGGTCCAAGACCGTGCCTGCGGGCTCCCATCGAAGTTCGGAGTAAGCCCGGTGTAGGTTGCCGGCGATGCGCTCTGAGTCGTGCCAACCGGCGAAGCGGCCCAGGTCAGCCTGCCGGGACGCCTGCAGAGGGTCCAACCCGGCTTCAAACGCGTCCCGGGCGGTTGTTTGAATGAAAGTTAGGTAGGCCTCAATGTCGTCCATCACCTCCGGCCCGCACACTGAGCCGTGCCCTGGAATGATGGTTTCAGCGCCCAGCTCCCGCAGCCGCTTCAGCGCCAGGAGCGAGCCGGATACCGAGCCCATGGCCACGAAGGGCGTGCCTTGGTTAAAAATCAGGTCGCCGGCGAACAGCAGCTTGCGCTCCGGCAGCCAGGCGACGATGTCGTTGGTGGTGTGCGCCGGCCCCATGAAGATCAGCTCGACCTTGAGGTCGTCGATGTAGATGTCCATGTGGTCGTTGAAGGTGATATTTGGTGGGGCCAGCTCCAAGTCGCCCCATTTCACGCCCGGGAACAGTGGATGCAATGCCTGCAACCCGGTGTCGATGATCGTCTGCCGGCATAGCCTATGGCCGATGATCGCGGCCTCGGGGACCAGGTAATTGCCGTGGGTGTGATCGCCGTGGTGGTGAGTGTTTATGAGGGTCTTCATCGGGAGCAAGGACACACTGCGAATCGCTTCCAAATACGCCTTGGTCCGCGCCTCCGTGAAACAGGTGTCGATCAACGTCAGCGAGTCCTTGCCTTTGATGAACCCGGAGTTATTCAACCCCCAACTTCCGTCGAGTTGGACATAGGCGTAGATGCCAGGACTGACCTCCTCCATGGTTGGCGGAGGCAGTTGTGCCGCGTAATGGCCGTGGGCGGTGGTCATGTTCTTGTCCTTCTGGGCCTTGTTTAGTCGGATAAGCGTGAAAGTGGAACAAATATAGTGGCAGGCTTTGTGGGGGTCAACCGGTTATGAAAACCTTTTACCGGTTCCGAGCCAAGGCTATAATTGCCTGAATACAGACTAGATATGCTGGCAGGAGAAATCTCCCATGCCCACCACCGCGCCTTACGGCTCATGGCAGTCGCCCATCACCACCGACCTCATCGTTTCAGGGGCCATCGGCCTGGGTCAGATTGCCCTTGATGATGAGGATATCTACTGGGCGGAGTTGCGCCCTTCCGAGGGTGGTCGCATGCTGGTGGTCAAACACACCCCCGATGGCGAGACAACCGACATCACACCAGCGCCCTTCAGCGCCCGCACCCGGGTGCACGAGTATGGCGGCGGGGCTTACCTGGTCCACGAGGGCGTGGTCTATTTCTCCAACTACGCCGACCAACGCATGTACCGGCAAGACCAAGGCGGAGACCCGCAACCAATCACCCCCGAAACCGACATGCGCTACGCCGACGGCTGTTTCGACTCCGCCCGCGACCGCATCATCTGCGTCCGTGAGAACCACACCTCGGAGGGCGAGCCGGTCAACGCCATCGTCGCCGTGGACGCCCTCGGCCAGGGAGAACAGCAAGTGCTGTCACAAGGGTCTGATTTCTGCTCCAACCCCCGCATCAGTCCCGACGGCTCCACCTTGGCCTGGCTGACCTGGGACCACCCCAACATGCCCTGGGACGGGACTTTCCTGCTGGTCGCTTCATTCAATGATCGGGGGCAACTGGGCGAGCCCCAAGTAGTGGCCGGGGGCCGGGCTGAGTCCATCTTCCAGCCCGAGTGGTCGCCCGACGGCGTGCTCCATTTCGTCTCGGACAGCAGCGGCTGGTGGAACCTGTGGCGTTGGGAGGACGGTCAAGCGCGGCAGTTGACCTCCCGTAACGCCGAGTTCGGCAAGCCGCAATGGGAACTGGGCTCCAGGACATATTCGTTCGCTTCCGAAGAATTGATCGCTTGCAGTTATAACGAGGGCGGGGTTTGGAAAATCGCCATGCTCCAAATCGAGTCGGGTATGTTGCTGGCCGTCTACACCCCGTTCACGGAGATGGGCCGCGGAGATATCCAAGCCGGCGACGGCAAGATCGTTTTCATAGGCGGAGCGCCGACTTTGCCAGTGTCTCTGGTGCTGTTCGACCTGGCCAGTAGCAAGTGGCAGGAACTCAGGAAATCAAGCGACCTGGATATCGACCCTGGCTACATCTCCGCGGCCCAGCCGGTTGAGTTTCCGACCGAGGACGGCAAAACCGCCCATGCGTTCTACTACCCGCCCAAGAACCTCGATTTTCAGGGGCCCGCCGGTGAGAAGCCGCCCCTGCTGGTCAAGAGTCACGGCGGCCCGACTGGCGCGGCATCTTCAGCCCTAGGACTAGCGACCCAGTTCTGGACCAGCCGGGGAATCGGGGTGCTGGACGTGAATTACGGTGGCAGCACCGGCTACGGCCGGGAGTACCGCGAGCGGCTGAACGGCAAATGGGGAATCGTGGACGTTGACGACTGCTGTAACGCCGCCCTACATCTGGTCTCCCAAGGCGAGGCCGACGGAGACCGTTTGGCCATCGACGGAGGCAGCGCCGGCGGATATACCACCCTGGCGGCCCTGACCTTCAAAGAGGTCTTCAAGGCCGGCGCTAGCTTGTACGGCGTCAGCGACCTGGAGGCCCTGGCCAAAAAGACCCACAAGTTCGAGTCCCGCTACCTGGACGGCCTAGTTGGCCCTTATCCGGAAAACCAAGACCTGTATAAACAACGCTCGCCCATCAATCACACTGATCGGCTGTCCTGTCCCTTGATTCTATTCCAAGGCCTCGAAGACCAGATCGTGCCGCCGAGCCAGGCCGAGATGATGTTCGACGCGGTTCTCGCCCAGGGGTTGCCGACGGCGTACATCCCTTTTGAGGGAGAACAGCACGGGTTCCGGCGGGCCGAAAATATCAAAAGGGTCTTGGAGGCTGAGTTGTATTTCTACTCTAGGGTCTTTGGCTTTGAGTTGGCTGACTCGGTTGAGCCGGTGAACATCGAGAACCTGCCTGATTAATGGCCTTCGGTTCAAACACTCGGCTGGAACCTACATCGCACTCGGCATCATATCCATAGAACGGCGCAACACACAGATTTCACAGTGGCGCTACAGAGGTCCAATGGAGACCAGCCTTGAAGGAACCTTCGCCGCCGGCGACGCCCGGGGCGGCAGCACCAAACAGGTTGCCAGCGCAGTGGGCGAAGGCGCTACCGCAGCCCTCATGATCCGCAACTACCTAGAGAAGCAGCAAGGCAACCGAGGGTATAAAGGGGACTAGGGGCTAATCGGCGCTGTTAGTTCGGGGAATCCGTCTGGTGGTTGCGGCGGTTGGCGCAATTGGGGCACCAGCCGTAGAAGTCGACACGCTGGCCGGTGAACCGGAATTCTGAAGTAGTCTCTAACCGTTGGCGCAAGTCGGCCACCATCTCTTGGCCGACGTCGGCGTCATGGACGCTGCCACAGCCGACACAGACCAGGTTGGCGTGGGGCGAGAGGTTGGCGTCATAGCGGGACTGCTTCTGGAAGGGCAACTCCCGGACTATCCCAGCCTGCTCCAGCACGGTCAGTGTGGAATAGACCGTTGCCAGCGTCACGTAGGGGAAGAACTCCTTCACTCGTCCGAAGATCTGCTTCACCGATGGGTGGTCGCCAGAGTTCACCACAACTTCGGCGATGGCCAACCGCTGCGGCGTAAGTCTGATTCCCAGAGTTTTTAGCTGTGCCCCTAGCTCGTTCTGTGTAGTCATAATACTGCTGCCTATTAAGTGGTTGAGTAAAGGGAGACAAAGTCCCCTTTCTTAATTAGCAGAATGCTGAAAGCTGTTAGCTGACAGCTCCTAAAGCCTTCCACCGCCTCTGAAGATGGGCTCTTGCCGGCGGTAAACCTGGATGCGGTTGCGGCAGGACTCGACCACGAACACGCGGTCTTCGTCGTCTACTGCCACTGCCACCGGTCCCCAGAAGTCCTTCTCCCGCTCGATGCCCTGGGCGATTCCCCGCAGTTCCCACATCTCGGCGTTGCCGTCCAGTTTGTCCTTGCCCCATTTGGACATCGAGCCGTCGCCGGTGGTCAGAGTCACGAACTTGCCGGCCGGGTCGAACATCTGCATGCGCTCGTTGCCCCAGTCAGCCACGTAGATCATGCCGGTGCGGTCCACGGCGACGCCAGTGGGGCGGTTGAACTCGCCGGGCTCGGTTCCGGAAGTACCGAAGGCCATCACGAACTTGCCGTCCTCGGTAAACTTTTGGATGCGGTCGTTACGCCAGTCTGCGATGTAGATGTTGCCGTCCTTGTCCAGGTCGATGCCCCAAGGCAGATTGAATTCCCCGTCTCCGGAGCCTTGAGACCCGAACGAGGAGATGAACTTGCCGTCCTTGGTCAGCTTCTGGATGCGGTTGTTCTGGCTGTCGACGATCAAGAGATTGTCGTCAGTGTCGAATATCATGCCAGAGGGACGGTTCAGTTCGCCGGCGGCGCTTCCTTCCGTGCCCCACTTGCCGATCCATTCACCATCCTTGGTGAAGATGGAGATGCGGTTCAGCCACTCGTCGGCCACGTAGACGTTGCCGGCCTGGTCGAGGGCAACGCTGGTGGGCCAGATGAGGGAGCCGTCTTCGGTGACCATGTCGGTCACTCCGGCAGTATGGACGCCACGGGCGAACTCGCCGATGTATTCCTCATCGACAGTGCACATGGTCACCCGTTTGCCGTCGGGCCGGTACTCATAGGCCCGGTTGACTACGTACATGATGTCGTCCGCTCCCCTGGCGAGGGCCACGGGATTGCGGAAACCGGGGCCGGCGAACTCGCCGCGCCCGATGCTATGACTGTATTGAAGGGATACGCCCAAAGCTTCAGTAGTCATCATTACCTCTAATAGTTGTTCGGTTCTGTTTCATCTGCCTGGTTGCTAGCAATTGCTTAGATGAAATCCATCTGTTCGAAAGCTCCACCCACCACGGACTTAGCGTCTAGACCGATCCATTTTTCCAAGAGGGTGGAGTAGAGGCCCCGGAAATCGTTGTTGAAGTGCAGGTCGCCTTCCAGCAGCTTGCTCTCTTCCAGCGACGGATACTCGCCGTAGATTCCGCCCTTGACGTTCTCGCCGACGACGAAAGCGATTCCACCAGAGCCGTGGTCGGTGCCGGAGCCGTTGTCGCGCACCCGGCGTCCGAACTCGGTGAAGACCAGCAGCGTCATGTTGTCGGCAGCGTCGCTCGCGACCAAGTCGGACTGGAAATCACGCACGGCGGCCGAAACATCGGTCCAGAGCGCGGAGTGTCCCACCATCTGACCGGCGTGGGTGTCGAAGCTGTTGTAGGGGGCGGTGGTATACAGGAACCGGGTGCCGAAATCGGCGATGTGAGTCTGCGCGATGTTCCTCATGTACTGGGCGACGGAGTTATTCCCGTATTCAACGGTGGAAGAATACTTCTCAGGCGCAGTGCTGAGGATGTCGGCGCCCTTGAGCGCGTCCATGCCGGTGTGGGATAGATAGTCCATCACCTGGCCGCGGCCCATTGCCGGGGAGTACATGCGCGAGAAGATATCCAGCGCTTCTTCTCTCTGCTCGTCCTCGATGCCTGTGAGCACGCCGTAGGTCTCCAGGTTGCCCACCGACGCCACCGGCACTCCGGGAGCTGCCAAAGAGCGGGGGAGGCCCCGGCCGAAGTTCACGCCTGTGAGGACGTTCTCTCCCTTGGGGTCAAGGTCGCGGATGGCGCGGCCCAGCCAGCCTTCGTTGCCCACCTTCTCCGGCTCGCAAGTGTGCCAGATGTCCATAGAGCGGAAGTGGGAGCGGTTCGGGTTGGGATAGCCCACGCCCAAGATGATGGCTACCTTGCCTTGGTCATAGAGCTCTTTGATGGGGGCCATGGCCGGGTTGAAGGCAATCTTGTCGTCTATCTTCAGGACACTTTCTTCCGATACCCGGACCGAAGGCCGGTGGTCGAAATATAGAGGGTCGCTGTAGGGGACTATAGTATTCAAGGCGTCGTTGCCGCCCGAAAGCTGCAATACGGCCAAGACCGGGTCTTTTTTAGTTGAGGTCATATGTCGCCATCTCCTGGGTTCTGATCGGAGTTGAATCTTTGCCATTCTATAAACGAATCGTATTCGAGCCTAGGCGAACTGGTACTCCTGGGTCGCCACTATGAGCTGCAGAGTCTGGGCGACGATACCGCCGAAGGACTCGCTCCCAGGCTTCAATTCGCCGGACTTGTCGATATGGTCCATCAGATAAGCACGGGTTTCTTCGGGCAGGGAGTAGGCCCCAACCATGTCCAGGCAGCGCTCGACCAAGGCGGAAGGCTCGGTGATGCCCTCGGAACCTAGGCGGTCTATGATCGCCTTCACGCCAGGGTGGTCCACGTTCCCCATCTGGTCGGCGGTGAAATTGATGCGTTCGACCAACGTTCCACTGTCGATCCACTCTTGGCCGGTGTGCCAGCCCTCGACTGTCGGCGGGTTCATCAGGTCTTGGCCCATGTAGCGGATCTCCATGGCGATGGGGTGGAGGCCCGGCTTGGGGCTGGTGAAGTCTTGGACCAAACGCATGGTCCCGGCCACGGTCTCTGCCGGGCTCTTGACCTTCTCGAAGCGGGCGGCCTTGAACCAGTCGGAGTTGAACAGCACCCGCAGCATGGCGGTGAGGTTGTAGCCCGACTCGAAATAGGCGTCTTCCATCTCTTTGATGGCGTCCATATCGCGGGGAGGAGTCTCCTGCCATGCGGGAATCTGAGGCTCATCAGCCACGAAAAAGTTGTACAGGTGGCGGGCGATGAAACGGCCTGCGGAGGGTTGTTTCACGATGATCTCGATGATGTCGTCGCCGTTGAAGTTGCCGGTCTCACCTTGGAACGTCTTCTCGCCGTAGTCATGGTCGGCGGCGTTGAAGGCGAAAGTCGAAGGGAAGCGGCCGTATGGATAGCGAGGGATGGCGTTGGCGATGGTCCAGCCGGTGAAGGCCCGGGCACACTCCTTGACGTCTTCCTCGGTGTAGTTGGCGTGGCCGTCCATGCCGACGCCCATGGCGAACAACTCCAGGAGTTCCCGCCCGAAGTTCTCGTTGATGGCGTCCTTGTGGCTCATGCAGTTGTCCAGGTAGAAGACCATTGCCGGGTCTACCGAGAGGGCCAGCAGCAACTCGGGGAAGCTGCCCATACCCTTTTCCCGGAACATGTTCAATTGGGTCTGTATCTGGCCGCCGTGCTCACACTTGGAGTTGCCGACGCAGAAAATGCCGTGCCAGAAGAGGGTCATCTTCTCTTGTAGGGGGCGCTTGGTGTTGATCATACGGTAGGTGAGATACGCCTGGTTGACCTCAAGGGCGTTCATCTCTTTCCAGTCAATGAAATACCGCTCCAGCAGGTCCATTTCCAGGTCGGGCTGCTCCATGGGGCTGAGCAGTTCGTCCACCGTGGCCGCGTAGCCTTTGGCGGCAAACCGTTCCAGTTCTTCGTAGGTTGCGCCGAATCCGGCGCGTCGTATTAGGTGAGCCATAAGCTCGATATCGGGACTGGCCATCGGTATCGCTCCTTCCGCGTAAAGTCTGGGGTCCGGGGGAACCAACCGGATTTGGACCGGCCAGTTGGCGTTTTTTAGAGGGTTGCCGTTGGGCAGATTATAATGATTCCAATATAAGATTGTCTATAGGTAAGGTGTTGAGTGAACGTCCCATCCCTCCGGTCATTCTGGCGAAGGCCAAAATCCAGATTGATTGCGAAAGTCAGTCTTCATGCCCTGAGAGCATCCTGGATTCCAGCCTTCGCTGGAATGACGAGTGGGCGCCTAGTTCCCGGCGCCCCCAGCTCGTTGGCCGCCAGACCGGCGGCGATGTTGCCTGAGAGTTCAATCGTCCATGATCACCGGAATGCCGGCGGCCTCCGCTTTGGCGGCCCATTCGAGATTGATTACCCCGTCCTGCATCCAAATATATTTCACGCCGATCTCGATGGCCTGCTCGACCACCGGCGCCACCAACTCCGAACGCCGGAAGATGTTCACCATGTCGATGGGCCCGGGGACCGATTTGAGGTCCGGGTAGCTCTTTTCGCCCAGAACCTCTTCGATCATCGGGTTAACCGGGATTATCCGGTAGCCCTGTCCCTGCATGTACCGGGTGACACGGTAGCTGATACGGTCCGGGTCGCCGGACAGGCCAACCACCGCGATGGTCTTGCTGTTCTGTAGCTGCTCGTCTACTAGGTCCATGGGTCCTCCGTTAGTTACCAGGATTTACTGGAGATGTACTTGAAGGCCGCGACGGCTGCCGTTGCGCCGTCGCCGGCGGCGGAGACCAATTGTGAAGAGGAGTTCTGCCGCAGGTCGCCGATGGCATAGACCCCCGGGACTTCGGTTTCCATGGAGACATTTGTCGGGATGTGGCCGGCGTTGTCGGTCTTCAAGAGCCCGTCAACCAGGCCCGAGTTGGGCTCAAGTCCGATGTAAACGAACAACCCCGACAGCTCCATGGCGTTCTCCATGTTGGTCACGGTGTTACGCAGCCGGAGTCCCGAGACCGTATCGGCGCCCAGAACCTCTTCGACAACCGTGTTCCAGACGACCTCTATCTTGCGGTTCTCGCCGACCCGGTCGATGAGCGACTGTTGCGCGCTTAGCTGGTCCCGGCGGTGGATTAGAAGAACCCGTTCGCAGTACTCGGTGAGGGTGATGGCTTCGTCAGCCGCCGAATCGCCGCCGCCGGCCACGGCAACAACCTGGTTCATATATAGAGGGCCGTCGCAGGTGGCGCACTGGGAGACACCTCGGCCGAAGTACTCCTCTTCGCCCGGTATGCCCAACTGGCGTAGGGTGGAACCGGCCGCAATGATTACCGCCTTGGCCCGTAATTCACCGGCGTCGCTGGTCACCACACGGTAGTCGCCGTCTTTGGTGATTTTGGTCGTTTCGCCCATGATGAAATCAGCCCCGGCGTTCATGGCCTGTTCCTGAACCGCCGGACCCAATTCGGCTCCGGAGATGCCCTCAGGGAAGCCAGGAAAGTTGTCGATCTTCTCGATGTTGATGATGGACGCGCCGCCCATCATGCACTCAACGATGCCCGCTCTCAGTCCGTAGTTGGCGGCGTACATGCCGGCTGTCATCCCCGCCAGGCCTCCGCCGACGATTAATACGTCATAATCTGCCAAAAAGAGCACCTCCAAGGGGTCTATTCTCAGTCATGGAACAGGTTTGCCGCAAAAAGGCCCCGCCCGCTGGCTAACTATATGTTGACGCCTATTTCGTGTCAACATAATCTGGGCGCGTATATCGGCCTGGTTGCCGGTTAAGCGGCGCGCCCATAAAATTGACCGGCAGCCAGCCCTGACACAGATACAACGAGAAAGTGAAGATGCCCTTCGATAACCAGAAAGCCCTACATGAAGTCCACACCGAGTCCAGGGTCATGGTCGCCATGCGTGACGGCGTTCGGTTGGCCTGCGATGTCTACCGCCCGGCTAAGAACGAAGCCCCATTAGATAGCGCTTTCCCGGTGCTACTCCAGCGCACCCCCTACAGCAAAACCAGGGAAGACCTGGTGCTGGAGGCGCTGTTCTTCACTTCCCACGGGTACGTGACGGTGGTGCAAGACTGCCGGGCGCGTTATGAGTCTGAGGGCGGGTTCACCAAGTACACGGATGAAGGTGAAGACGGTTTCGACACCATGGCTTGGTTGGCTCAGCAACCCTGGGGCGGAGGTAAAGTCGGCACCTACGGCCTGTCCTACTCGGCCCACGCCCAGGCGGCAACGGCCTGTCTGAACCCGCCCAACCTGGGCTGCATGTGGTTGGATTCCGGAGGGTTCTCCAACGCCTTCCTCAACGCCTGCCGCAACGGGGGCGCCTTCGAACTACGCCAACTGACCTGGGCTTATAAAGAGGCCGTCGAGAGCCGAGAAGCCTACGCGGACCCCGTCGTCATGGAGGCCATCAGAACCCAAAACATCTTCGATTGGTTCAAGCGGTTGCCCTGGAAGAAAGGGCACTCCCCGCTGCAATGGACTCCTGACTATGAGGACTATCTTCTGGACATCTGGACCCGCGAGAACTTCGACGACTACTGGAAGCAGATCGGTCTTTGTGTCGAGGAATACTACGATGTGTTCTCCGATGTGCCTCAGGTGCATATGAGCGCCTGGTACGACCCGTATTCCAGGACGGCCACCGACAATTACATTGCTCTGTCAGGCACGAAGAAAGGCCCTGTTTCCTTGCTGATGGGAGCGTGGACCCACGGACAGCGGGCAGTGACCCATTCCGGGAACGTCGACCTCGGCGAATCAGCCATCATAGACAACAACCTGGCCGAGGATTTCAACCATCTGCGGCTACAATTCTTCGAACGCTGGCTCAAGGGCGCGAATAATGGTTTGGAAGATGAACCGCCAGTAAAACTGTTCGTGATGGGCGGCGGTTCTGGACGCAAGAACTCACAGCAGCAACTCGACCATGGGGGACAGTGGCGGAGCGAGCAAGGATGGCCGCTGGCCCGAGCCCTGAACACGCTCTTTTACCTCCAGCCCGGAGGCGGACTCGCCACGGAACGTCCCCAAGAACCCAACCCGCCCGACAAGTATCTATTCGACCCGGAACACCCCGTGCCGACCGTCGGCGGGAACATCTCGTCGGGGCAACCGGTGATGGCCGCAGGCGGTTTTGACCAGAGGGAATCCGCGGAGTTTTTCGGCTCCGAGCAGCCCTATCTGCCCCTGGCGTCCCGGTCTGATGTACTGGTGTTCCAGACCGATCTGCTTGCAGAAGGCGTGGAGGTCACGGGCCCGGTTACGGTCCAACTCTGGATATCTTCCAGCGCAGTGGACACCGACTTCACCGCCAAGCTTATCGACGTCTACCCGCCTTCGGCCGACTACCCGGAAGGCTACGCCCTGAACCTGACCGACGGCATATTGCGGGTAAAGTTCAGGAATTCCTGGGAAAAGACAGAACTAATGACACCTGGAGAGGTCTACCATGTGGAGGTGGGGCTGCTTCCGATCTCTAATCTGTTCGTCAAAGGCCACCGAATCAGACTGGATATCTCGTCCAGCAACTTCCCCAGATTCGACGTGAATGGGAACACCGGAGAGAACCCCGGGGCATCGCCGGTCAGAATCACCGCCCTAAACAGCGTTTACCACGACGAGAGCCGGCCTTCCAACGTCCTGCTGCCGGTGATTCCAGCGACCTGATTCGATCCATCCTTCCGCAATGTTGACCGCAAGGTAATAAGGAGAAGGCCAAGAAATCTCTTCCCCCTCGCAAGGGAGAAGGTTAGGATGAAGGAATCCCCAGCTCGGGGTTTAGATCTCACAGGGTGAAGAGCCGGGCTGGTTTCAGATAGTGCGGTTCTTGATCAAAGTCGCCACGTAGTAATCCGAGTTCAAGTTAGTTGAGGTCTGAAATTTCAACTCGCTGCCGGCCGCGATCTCGCGTAGACCTTCAGTGGTGATGCGTACTTCTTGGGGTGGGCCGGACTCGGTCTCGCGCGGTTGCCACTCGATGATGAAGCACCAGCCGCCGGGCTTCAGCATCTCTTGGGCCGCGGATAGAAATCGCACCCGGTCGCTGGGATGATGGAGCACGACGGAGATGAAAATACCATCAACGCTGTCCGGGTCAACAGGGAATTCATACTCCTGGCATTTCAGGACCTCGACATTGCCCAGCCTGGCCTCGTTCAGCCGAGTCTGACAAGACTCGATCATCTCGTCCGAAGTGTCCAGGGCAAACACCTTACCATGCACCAAGAATTTGGCCAGCGGAATGGTGAAATAACCAGGTCCGCATCCGATGTCAGCGACGATGTCTCTGGGCGTCACCGGGCAATGGCTCATTACTCTGAACGGGTCCAAGGTCTCCGCCCGTTCTGGCCGCAACATCCGTTCTACAGAACTGGGCATTTCCGGGTGACCTGAATCTGTGGACATAAAAACCTGCTTCTCCCTAGGTGTGCCGTGTGCACCAGCCGATTACTTTACATGACTGGAATGTTCGTCGCAAATAGTCTGCACGAACTCCGTTGACACCCCTGAAACCCCATCGTACACTACCAGCAGAATCACTCTTGGACCCACGCCTCAAGAGAGCGGGATTCCCCGCGTACTCTAACAGACATAACCTGTTAGAACTCCAACGATTTCCTCGTCATTAACACCCCTCTCAGGAGATACGCATGTCCGTCTTATTCGACGAAGATCCCGATGTAGCCCGAGCCCTAGAACTGGAAGACCAACGCCAGCGGGATTGCATCGTTCTCATCGCCTCGGAGAACTACGCCAGCAAGGCAGTTCTTGAGCCTGGCGCCAGCGTCATTAGCAACAAATACGCGGAGGGGTATCCGGGCCGCCGTTACTACGGCGGATGTGAGAACTCGGACGTCGTGGAGAGCTTGGCCATCGACCGGGTCAAAGAGCTGTTCGGCGCCGAGCACGCCAACGTCCAACCCCACAGCGGCGCCCAGGCCAACATGGCGGCCTACTTTGCCGTTCTTGAGACGGGAGACACCGTCCTGGGTATGCAACTTGATCACGGAGGCCACCTGACCCACGGGGCCAACGTGAACTTCTCGGGCAAAATCTATGACTTTGTGCCCTACGGCCTGGATAAAGACACCGAGACCATCGACTACCAGGAGGTTGCACGGCTGGCCAAAGAGCACAAGCCCAAGCTGATCGTAGCCGGCTGCAGCGCTTATCCCCGCGTGCTGGACTTTGCCCGCTTCCGCGCCATCGCCGACAGTGTGGATGCCCTGCTGATGGTGGACATGGCCCACATCGCAGGCTTGGTTGCCGGCGGCGCCCACCCTTCTCCGTTCCCTTATGCAAATATCGTCACATCGACAACCCAGAAGAGCTTGCGTGGCCCCAGAGGAGGTTTCATCCTCTGCGACGAAGACCTAGCCCGCAAAGTCGACTTTGCCGTGTTCCCATTCACCCAGGGAGGGCCATTGATGCAAGCCATCGCCGGTAAGGCGGTCTGCTTCGGCCAGGCGTTAAAACCCGAATTCTCCCGCTACGCCCATCAGGTCGTGGCCAACTGCAAGGTTCTGGCGGCCGACCTCTCCGAAGCTGGCATGAGGCTGGTTTCCGGCGGCACCGACAACCATATGGTGTTGGTGGACGTGACTCCCATAGGCATCACCGGCCAACAGGCCGAGCGGGCCCTGGAATCGGTGGGAATAATCGCCAACAAGAATGCCATCCCCTTTGACCCTCAGCCCCCCAGAGTGACCAGCGGCCTGCGCCTGGGCACGCCGGCGATCACCAGCCGGGGCATGGCGGAACCCGAGGTCAACCAGTTGGCGGCCATGTTGATCGAGGTGCTGGCGGACATCGAAGACAAAAAGGCCCACGCCAAAGTTTCGGCCCAGGTCAAGGAACTGACGGCACGTTTTGCGGTGCCGGGTATCGATAGCTAACTGATCACGGATGAACACCCGGTTGAGCCAGGCGAGGCCCGATGCTATAATCACAACTGCCGCGTATTTTGTGTCTAACTTAGAAATACGCAATAACTCTACGTGTAATAATCCAAGGGGTACCGTTT
>Ga0066854_10000068_pt1 | contig 35063 bp, 31 predicted proteins | sample ETNtaG_8_FD_65494 | JGI IMG/M metagenome (GOLD analysis project Ga0066854, IMG submission 65494) | Marine microbial and viral communities from oxygen minimum zone, Eastern Pacific Ocean - ETNP201406SV75 | ecosystem: Environmental > Aquatic > Marine > Oceanic | place: Pacific Ocean: Eastern...
GGGGGAAACATGGCAACAAAAGCATATCTATTGATCGAGACTGCGGTCGGAAAGACGCGCGACGTGGCCAACACCCTGACCGGTCTACCGGGAATCACCACGGTGGACGTGGTCACGGGCCCCTACGATATCATCGCTGTGGTATCCGGCGAGGATATGACCGTTGTTGGTGACTTGGTCACCGGCCACATCCACACCGTCACAGGCGTGGTGCGCACCGTCACCTGCGTGGCAGTGGGCAGTTAGCTTCCCAATCAGTAATTAAACCCCTGTAGGAGATTCACTGTGGAGTTCAAGTTCACTGCCGAGGACGAAGAGTTTCGGAGAGAACTTCGGGCGTTCATGAAGGCCGAGCTTCCCGACCCATGGGAAGGCGCCGGTCGCTATCCCGAAGAAGACGACTGGGACCTGAACGTGGCCGTTCGCCAGAAGATGGCGGAGAAAGGCTGGCTCACCATGCACTGGCCGGAGGAATACGGCGGCCAGAACGCGTCCCCGGTAAAGTCGGCCATCTACAACGAAGAGATTGCATATATGAGGGCCCCCGGGCGTGACATCTTCGGCGTTCGCATGCTTGGACCCACGTTGATGATCCACGGCTCCGAGGAGCAGAAGAATACCCACCTGCCATCGGTGGCCAAGGGTGAGATTCAATGGTGCCAAGGTTACAGCGAGCCGGAATCGGGCTCCGACTTGGCCTCCTTAAGCACCCGCGCCGTGCGCGACGGCGATGACCTAGTTATAAACGGCGCCAAGGTCTGGACTACCATGGCCCACCGCGCCGACTGGATCATGCTGTTGACCCGCACCGACCCCGACGCCGCCAAGCACCGTGGCATCAGCTTTGTGCTGGTGGATATGAAGTCTCCCGGAGTGTCGGTCCGGCCTATCATCAACATGGCCGGCGGTCACGAGTTCAACCAGGTGACTTTCGATGACGTCCGCGTTCCCCGAGCCAATGTGGTTGGTGAAGAGGATCGTGGCTGGTATGTGGCCGTAACCCTGCTAGACTTCGAGCGGTCTGGCATCGATTACTCCGCCGCCGCCCGCCGGATGCTGGACGACACCAAGGAATTTGCCACCGAGACCAAGCGCAACGGAATTCCCCTCATCGAGATTCCTTGGGTACGTACGCTGATGGCCGACCGGTATATCGACTGCGAAGTTGCCCGGTTGATGGCTTACAACGTGGCCTACATGCAGTCCCAAGACCTGATCCCCACTAAGGAAGCGTCCATGAGCAAGGTCTTTGGCAGCGAAACGGTGCAGCGCGTGACCGAGGCTTCTCTGGACATCCTCGGCATGTACGGCACCCTGGGCCGCGAAGACAAGTGGGCACCCCTCAAGGGCCGAGTCCAAGAGCACTGGATGAACGCCTTCGCCGGCACCATCGCCGCCGGCACCTCAGAGATCCAGCGAAACATCATCGCGGGAAGAGGGTTAGGGTTGCCCAGAGGCTAAGTTCCTGCACGGATGCCAGTAAAAAAATGGCCCGCTTCAACCGGGCCATTTTCTTTTTATGGGATGGGTGGTTGGGGCTGCTCCTCCCGTCATTCCGGCGAAGGCCGGAATCCATGTAATCCGGGCCAGTCCCTTCGGAGCTGTAGGGCCACCGTTGGTCCCCGCTTTCGCAAGAATGACGGTGATCACCCCGAATATAAGAATAAAATCGGGCAACTGGCACACCTCTGCCAGATATTTTATTTTAGAGACATGCCCATCTGCCGGGCAGAAACTCCCCAGGACTCACTTAGTCCTGGAAATATACAAGGCGTGTATCCGTTAGTGGTGAGCCCCGTCGAACCACCTCTACGGGTAGGCCAATATTCCCCAATCAAAACCTTGGCTAGTGCGCATCCTTCGACGGAGCTCAGGACGAACGGTTGGAAAGACCGGTTATTGATTGGGTTACTAGAACTTGGAGTACTCACCTTCGTCTTTGGTGATGAATTCCAAAACCACTGCTTTGCCGGCCTCGGTCTCAGCGATTCCACGTTTGATGGCTGGGATGATGTCGGCCGGGCCAGTGATCTTCTCGGTGTAGGCGCCCATGGCCTGGGCAACCTCGGAGAACTCACCCGACAGACCTTTGATGTTGTATTTCTCCATGGCCACGGGGAACCGGCTGTCGTCATAGATGGACATGTAGGCATTGTTGATGACGATGGTCAGCGTGGGGATGTTGCATCGGACCGCCGTTTCCACGTCCAGTCCCACGGTGCTGAAGGCCAGGTCTCCCATGACGTTGATGCACAACTTCTCGGGAGCGGCCAGCTTGGCGCCCATGGCCAGACCAAGACTGTAACCCAATTGGGTGGATTTACCCCAGCCGATGAAGCTGCGGGGCGCGCGAGCCTCCCAGAAGGGACTCAGGTACTCCCGGGCGCTGCCTGACTCGTGGGTGATGATGGTGTTGTCCAGATCGACCGTGTGCATCAGGTCCCAAACCACCCGGTACGGGTTCATGGGTACTTCGTCGGAGGTTAATTTGGGCATCCACTGGGCCAGCCAGGCCTCTTTCATCGACTTGATATCGTCCTGCAAGACCTGGTTCTTTGGCCGGGCGCCACCCGCCTGACTCTTCAGTTCATCCAACAATTGGCGCAGCACCAGTTTGGCGTCGCCCAGCATGGCGTATTCGGTCTTGAACTCGCGGCCGATGGCGTCCTCATCATTGGTCATATGGACTATGACCTTGCCCTGGGGTATAGCCTGGGCGAAGTTGGTCCTGGTAAAACTGCAGCCAACCCCGAAGACCAGGTCCGATTCCTTCAGGTATTTGTTGGCCTGGGCGGTGGTGCTGGGCCCACCGGAGCCTACGGATAGGGGATGGGTCTCCGGGAACCCGCTCTTGCCCGGCAGGGTGGTCATCACCGGAGCCTGCAGGAACTCGGCGATCTCGATCAGTTCGGGCGTGGCTTCGGCGTACAGCACGCCCTGACCGGCATGGATGATGGGCCGGTCGGCGGCCAACAGAGCCTTTGCGGCGCGGCTAACGTCAGATGGGTCGGCCTGCTGCAACACGATGCGCGGCGGCTCGTAGTTGAAGAGCTCTTCGGGCAGTTCCGCGGTGGCCACGTCCGCTGGTATCTCCAGCAGGACCGGTCCGGGACGGCCGGTGCGCAGCTTGGTGAAGGCCCGGCGCATCAGGTCTGGGATGCGCTCGACGATGTTCATCTCTTCCGACCACTTGGTGATGGTCTCGTAGCTGCGGGTGGGGTAGAAGTTGGGATGGACGCCCCGCTTGTCTCTGGGCATGCCGGCGGGCAGAAGCAGGATGGGGACGGACTCGGAATATGCCTGGGCCACGCCGCCGAAGCCGTTCTCAGCTCCGGGGCCGTTCTGCATCATGAACACGCCCATCTTCTTGCCGTTGGTGACTCTGGAATAGCCGTCCACCATGTGGATCCCAGTGCCTTCTTGCCTGAAGACGATGGGCCGGATCCCGGCGATGGCCGCCGCTTCCAATAATGGCTGGTAGGGCACGCATCCGATGAACTCCACGCCCTCCAGACGCAGGATATTGGCGATCGCTGTGACTCCGTCCATTCTTTAACTCCTCATTTATGAGTGGGCCATAGCTGGCCCACGGGCGCTGGCGATTTCGGGCCAGTGTAGATTGCACTCCTAAAGGTGTCAACTGAAGAGGCGAGTAATACCCTTCTCCCTCTCACAAAAGTCCCCTCCCGCTCGCAAAGGGGAGGGTTAGGGTGGGGGCACCCCGTTGCAAGGGAACAGTGATTAAAAGCACAAGCATGACTTGTTCGGCCCTTCGACAGGTCCGATTCCATCGAGACTCGCGACTCTGTCGGAGCTCAGGATGAGCGGTTGTTGGAGGCGCCTAGTTGGCTACAAACCTAGAACTCCAGCTCGGAACTCCAAGGCACGAATCTGGCCGGGGCGATCTTGATCACCGGGCTTTGGTCCAGTTCCATCCGGTGGTACTGGGGGTACTTCTGGCGAAGCATGGAGATGGCCCGGGACCATTCGTCTCCCGATTCCAGCAATCCGGCGTCTCCCATCACCATCACGTACTGCAGCCGGGTCCAGTCTTCTTCGTAGTGGTCCACGACCAACGACGCACGGGGGTTGGCCAGGATGTTGCGCACCCGACGCAGTTGCCTAAGAGCCGTGGTCTTGGGCTTGGCGTCCAATACCGAGTAGACGGACTCGCCATCGAAGACGTAGCAAACAGGGATAACGTGGGGCTGGCCGTTGGCGTCGGCGGTGGCCAGGTGAGCGGTCCGCGCGGAACGGAGGAGACGGTCTTGGGCGGGAGTGAGGTTTGGCACGGGTTACGGTCCGAGCCTAGAGGTCGCCCAGGTAGCCCTGAGGGTCTTCGTCGAACTCCAAGTCCTGCAGTTCCGTGAGGGCTGCTTCTTCCAGGTTGGCGTCGCCGTCTTTGACCAGGGAGGTGAGCACCTTCTTGGCCAAGGGGCCGCCGATCTTCCCCAGCGCGCCGATGCTGGCCAACTGGACCTCTGAGTCGCTATCTTCCAGCAGTAGGATCAGGTGGGAGACCGCGTCCTCTTCGCCCAACTCACCGCAGGCATTGGCCGTCTCATATCGGATGGTCGGCTCTTCGTTCTGAAGTTCCTGGAGCAAGATGGGAAGCCAACCAACCTCGCCGGTGCGGCCCATGGCGAAGATGGAACTGGCGCGAAAATCCAGGTCCAGGCTCTCGTAGGCCAGCGTGATGTGCTGGTTGATCTCCATCGTGTTGAACGGCGCCAGGGCTTCCATGCAGCGCCGGCGGACTTCCATGGGTTCCTCTTCGTCCTCAAGGACCTGCATCAGGTTGTCGTGGATCAACTCGCCGTCCCTGACCAGCAGCTTGCCTTCCTGGGCCAGCAAGGGGAACCTACCGAGCGCGCTGGCGGCGGCGGACCGCACGTCGGAGCCTTTGTCCGAGCGCAGAACTTCCACAAGGCCGGAAATCACCGAGCGGTCATCATGCTCCCAGAGGCCGTCCATGACAATCTGCAAAAGGGGTTCGTCGTCGCCTTTGAGGCACAGTGTGTAGATCGCCGTGAAGTCGAGTTCGGGGTTGTCTTCGGCCAACTCTACCAGGGTCGTGGCGATCTCGCGTTGGCGTTCGATGGAGAGGAGGTACCAGGCTGAGGCAAATTGACCCAGCTCTTCAGGGGAGAGGTCTGATATCTCGTAGAAGTCCACGGCGGACATATGGCCCGTCGGGTCTGAAACGTTCTCGAGAAAGAATTCGAAAGACATTTATCTTCGGGTCCTATCCTGAGTTTCGGCGGCCGTTTCAGGCTCTGGGAAAAGCTTGGACAAGCTATTCTCAGGCACGTTTTTCAGTATAGCATAGGCGGACAGGGCAACTACAGGGGCCGGTGTTACATTCCTCTAATCCGCTGCATCGCCGCCGGTATCTCGGGCAGAAGGTCGGAAGCAGCCATGCCGGCGTTCCCCGACCGGGACACCACTTCCAGTCCGGCTTCTCCGTGGAGATAGACCCCACAGGCAGCGGCGACATCCGCCTCCAGCCCCTGAGCCATCAACCCACCGATGATCCCGCTAAGGACATCTCCGGTGCCGCCGGTGGCCATCCCCGGATTGGCGAACGAGGCTACCCGGACCATGCCGTCGGGCTGGCCAATCACCGTGTAGGCGCCCTTCAGAACCAGGGTCACATCCCATTTGGCGGCATACTCCCGCGCGACGACCACCCGGTCCTTTTGGATCTCCGCAATTGAAAGTCCGGTAAGAGTCGCCATTTCCCCCGGGTGCGGTGTGAGCACCAGCGGCCCACGAGTGCGCTCCGGCCAGCCTTCGATCCGGGCCAGGTTGTTCAGGCCGTCGGCGTCGACCAGCGCCGGCAGTTCGGATAGCCCAGTATCGTCCTGGTTGAACAGAAGGTCCTCGACGAACTTCACCGTGCCTTCGGAGAGGCCTAGCCCGCAGCCCACCAGGATATTGGTATAGCGCCTTAGTCCTTCACGGAGCCTCTGTGTGCCTCGGGCATCGACATGCCCTTCCTCGCCATCTAGGAGTGGCAGATGTATGGGCTCGGTGGATTTGGCCGCCGCGATGGGATAGACGCTTTCCGGTGTGGCCAGCGTGGTCAGCCCGGCCCCGGACCGCACGCACGCCTGGGACGCCAGGTAGGCTGCGCCGACGTAGTTCCGAGACCCAGCGATTACCAATGCGTGGCCGAATGTACCTTTATGTGAGTCCAGAGGCCGCTTCGGCAGGTGGCCGGCTATCCAGTCGCGTTCCAGCAATTCCAGTTGTATCGATATCTCTTCTTTAAGGCCGCGCGGAACACCTATGCCCAGAACGCGCATCTTCCCAGCGTGATCGGTGCCGGGGAATTTGAGCAGGCCCACCTTGGGATAGCCCAGGGCAAAGGTCACATCGCAGGCCACAGCGCTGAAGTCAACGTCGCCGGTGTCGGCGTCGAGACCGGTGGGCAGGTCGAGGGCCAGCAGTTGCGGGCGGTTTTGTGCCAGCCGGACATTGGCCAAGGAGAACATCGCCTCCAGAATATGACCCTCTAGAGGACGGGACCGGCCGGTGCCCAAGAGGGCGTCTATCACGAGGTCGGACCGTAACAGCATCTGTTCGAAGGCTTCCGTGCTGATGGCGTCGATCACGTGGACGCCGTACTCCAGGGCCAGGTCCATCTTGGGGTCGTTTTCGGGCCGGCCGGCCACTACAAAACAGGTGACCTCAGCGCCCCAGCGGCGCAGGTGTCTGGCGGCCACCAGACCGTCGGCGCCGTTGTTCCCAGGGCCGACCAGGACGATCACCCGAACTCCGATCGCGCCTACCAGGTCTCGAGTCCCTTGGGCTACAGCCAGACCGGCGTTCTCCATCAGCACATCGGTATTGATTCCAGCCTTCTCCGATGCCTGCTCGATGGCCGTCATCTGGTCGGCGGTTACGATCTTCATCTCAGCACCCGGACATTGGGGATATTTTTCTGGCAAACCGTTCGTCCTGAGGTTCTCGAAGGGTGTTGGCGCAGAGGTGGTTCGACGGGGCTCACCACGAACGGTTGGGGGATCTCCGAATATCTATAGGCGGGCCGTTTCGAGTTAATCCTCATGAGGACCCACGGCCCCTGGGGCGGTCGTATTTCCTAGGTAATCGCCGGATAGATCGCTTTCTTCCAGTTCTCGCTGCTTGGCGACGTGTACACCGCCGATCTTCAATGCGCCGCACACATATGGGTTGTCCTTGTGCTGTTCCCGAAAGTCCTCCCAGGTGCTGGTGCCCCGGTCCATGAAATCTTTGATGAAGTCATAGAGGGCTACGTCGGTGACGTCGTGGGTTGGTCTGGGCATCCAGGCGAGGTCAATCCCCAATGCCAGCAGTTTATCGTTGGAAAGGGGCGGGTCCATGTAACCCTGCATGATCGAGAAGGGCCCGTCGACAACTTCCAGGGCCCGCTTCACCTCATCCACGGAACGGGGTGCGGTGAGTTGCACCCAGTCGACTGCCGCGACCTCTTTGTAAGCCTTCTTCCGGACCAGAGACTCTTCAAATCCGCCGTTGGCAGCCTTGGCCACGTAGCATTGGGCCATGACCACGAAGTTCGGGTCAAGCTCCCGTTTGCAGTCCACCGTCGCCCGGTTTCTGGTCAGCACCACATCCAGCGATTGAGCTTCCATGTCGGCGGTGCCGGTGCTCCGTTTACCCTCGATGGGCTGGTCGTCGATGCGGACACCGGCGATCCCCTCGCGGATGCAGTCCTCGACCTTCGGGCGGACGGCCATGATTCCGCCGTGACCTGTATCGCCATCCAGAATCACCGGGAACTGTACCGACTGGCCGATCCAGCCTGCGATCTGGACGCACTCGTTCAAGGTTACAGTGCCAACGTCTTCCATCCCGGTGTAAGAGCCGACTACGCCATTGGTCCCGACGAACCCCGCCTCAGCGCCCTTAGCCTCCATAACCCGGGCCAAAGATGAGCTGGGAGAATGAAGCACGGCTGTCACCTGTCCCTGCCGCTGGATCAACTCCTGTAGCCGGGCTGTTGCTTCTTGAAAGGGCATCTAGGAAAAATCTCTCCTGGCCATTACTGGGCTAGTCCTCACGGTGAGCCACCACAAAAGCCACAGCATATTCGCGGGAGTGGGAGATGCTCAGAGATATCTCGCCCACCTGCAAACGCTCCGCCCGTTTCTCGGCCCGGCCGTGTAGCTTCACGCTGGGAGCGCCGGTTTCGGCCCGAATGACCTCGATATCCTTCCAACTGACTCCACGGACGCCGGTGCCCAGCGCTTTCATTGTCGCCTCTTTGGCAGCGAAACGGCCGGCCAGGTTGGGCGCGCGGCCACGACAGTAGGCGATCTCATCCGGGGTGAAGACGCGTTTCAAGAAACGTTGGCCGTAGCGGTCCAACACCAGTTTGATGCGGGGAATCTCGATGATGTCGACGCCTGTTGTAAGCATCGTCCGCCAGTGGTCGAATCGAGTCGGGGGATCAGTCTTGCCGGTGGTGGCCGGGAATCGTCAGGTTGTCCAGGATACGGGACACCGAGTAGCTCCGGTTCAACACATAGAAATGGACGCCGGGCACGCCTACGTCCCAGAGGTCTCGCACCTGGGCGGTGGCATACTCCACCCCCATGTCCCTGGCGCTGTCGTCGTTATCGGCGTATTTGTCCAATAGCTTGTCCAATTCGGGAGGTATCTCCGAGCCACTGAGAGCGGTGAACCGGCGCACCTGGGCGGAGTTCAATACGGGGAGCACGCCGGGGATGATAGGCACGTCGATGCCTCCGGCGCGGGCCCGCTCCACAAAGTCGTAGTAATGCCGGTTGTCATAGAACAACTGGGTCACAAGGAAGTCGGCCCCATTTTCCACCTTCATCTTGACGTATTTCAGGTCGGAGCCTAGGTCCACAGACTCGGTGTGGCCCTCGGGGTAGCAGGCGGCAGCAACGCCAAACTTGAAGTTGGACTTAACGTGCTCCAGCAAGTCGGTGGCGTGCTGGAACCCGCCTTCAACCGGGACGAACTCCGTGGAACCCCGGGGCGGGTCGCCGCGCAGGGCGATGATGTTCTCCACGCCCTCGGCCTCCAGCCGCTCCAACACGCCGTGGATCTCTTCTTTGGTCTGACCCACGCAGGTCAGATGGGCCATGACCTCCACTCCGGCTGTCCGCTTGGCCTCAAAGGTGATCTCTTCTGTGAACGCACGGGTCGAGCCGCCGGCCCCGTAGGTCACCGACACGAAGTCCGGACAATACACCTTCAGCTCATCCAGAGTTTCCAACACCGCCGGTATGCCATCGGCTTGGCGGGGAGGAAAGAACTCGAATGAGACCGGACGCGTTTTTTCCAGTATGTCTTTGATCTTCAAGCTGGGTATCCAATGACTGCCGGCAAAGTCTTTATAGTTGGTGATATTCGTCGTCGGTAGGCGTGAAATACTTCGAAATAGCGTCACACCGACACTAAATCATAGCATTGGCCCAGTCGGGTGTCGAACCAGCCAGGCTCATTCTTGCCCGTTAGCGCCGGTTAAAATTCTGGTTGGCGCTTCTCAACGAACGCCTGGATGCCCTCCGCTGGGTGGGGCGAGGTGGTCATGTACCCCACGAATGCTTGGGCCTCCAGCGCCACACCATCGTCCGTGGACATGGTCATCCCCCGGAGGGTCACCTCCTTGATCAGGGCCAGTCCGGCACGGCTCTTGGAGCGCAGGGGCGTCAGGATGGTCTCCAGTTCGTCGTCCAGGTTCTCCGCTGGACAGGAGCGCAAGGCCAGCCCCCACTTGACGGCTTCGGCCCCGGTTATCCATTTGCCGGTGGTCAACAACTCCATGGCCCGCTGCAGGCCCACGCGGCGGGGCAGCCGTTGTGTGGAGCCGCCGCCTGGCATGAGGCCGAAATTCACATGCTGGTCGCCGATTCGTGCGTCTTCTGCCACCAGAGTCATGTCACAAGCCATCATCAGTTCTAAGCCGCCGGCCAGGGCAAAGCCATGCACCACCGCGATGGCCGGAAAAGGCAGGCCCTCGATCTGGCGGGTTACGTCGCTGATTTGGGCCACAAAGCCCGGCAGGAGGGTGGTGTCGGTGAATGTTTGTTGGAAGTAGGTGAGGTCGGCTCCGGCGGAGAACGCCCTGCCTTCGCCCCTGATAACCAAAGCCTTGATGGACTCATCGCTGCCGGCATCGGCAACCGCCGACGAGAGTTCCGTCAACAACGCCGGACTAAAGGCGTTCAGTGCGTCCGGGCGGTTCAACCGGATGGTCGCCACCCGGTTTTCTTTCTCCAGTTTGATGTTGGTATACTCCACCGGACGCCTCCTACAGCATGTTTAATCGGCTTTGCTCGCCAGGCCTAATATACCAGACGGCCTTGGCTAACACTCCATGGCCCACGCCTGGCAGGTGCCTAGAAAATGGCTCCTACATCGTTAGATAGTTGCAACTTAAAAGTACGGGTGCAACCAAAAGCCTCCCGAAACCAGGTGGATGGCTTTGAAGACGGCACGCTGCGCCTGCGCGTCACGGCCCCGCCCGCGGAGGGCAAAGCCAACGCCGAGGTGATCGCTCTGTTGGCCAAGACATTGGGCTTGAGCAAGTCCCGACTGGAGATAGTCCGGGGGCACAACTCCAGAGACAAAGTAGTTTCCATAGAAACGCTGACCGAGCAGGAAGTACACCAACGGATCAAGGTTATAGTCTCAGGCTAACTTGACGCAACGGGGAGGAAACATGCAGGTCATGAACTTTGGTTGGGTCTTGGACGACGAACTGGCTGGATCACAAGGACCGGCCAGTCTCGACGACCTATCTTTTCTCTACAGCCAGGGCGTCCGCGCCATAGTCCGCATGGAAGAGCGGACCATCGCCGCCAACAATGGAAACCAGTTCGACCTGGTGGACCTGTTTGTGCCCGTACCAGATTTCACGCCCCCCGACCCAGACCAGATCTTGCGGATGATCGAATTCATCGATCGGGAGACCGCGGCGAAACGACCGGTGGTGGTCAGTTGTTACGCTGGGATCGGCCGCACCGGCACGGTCCTGGCTTGTTACCTGATTCACCGCGGCCAGGACCCCGTCGACGCCATCAATCGTATCCGGGAACTGCGTCCGGGATCCATACAGACTCCAGAGCAGGAAGAGGCGGTCTATGGTTATGCCGAATGGGTGGCCGACGAAACGGGTGAAAATTGAGCCTAGGCGGCAACCGCGACTTTGGCTTTCTCTCCCTTTGCCGCCTGGAGAGCGACCTCGTTGGCGGCCGCGCCATCCAATACGGACTAGTCTCGTTGACCTCAGTGACTTCGGCGAACTTACCGCACTGCGGGCATTTCAAGAAAGTGCCATAGGAGTCTTCTTCCAGGGTTAGGTCGCCAGAGCATTTTGAGCAAGCCTTGAGATACAACATCTGATAATTCCTTCCGGGGTTCCGGTTGTGCGAAACTTGGTGCGTCGCTTTCCCGTATTGATTGATACAAGCTTTGATGCCGCTTTCCACCTCGGGATTCCTCTGCTATATTCACACAAGTTTGCGGCCTCATATCCCTCTTGACGCCGGCCGCCTAAGTTCTGTTCCCATTCAAGTTCCGGGAGTTGATCGATTGGTCCAGATCAGACAGGAATTCATCGACGATATGGTGGCCCACGCCAAGGCTGACCTGCCCAACGAGTGTTGTGGCATCCTGTCGGGACCCAGCGGCCAGGTAATGAAGTCCTACCGCATGGCCAACGTGGAAGCCAGCCCATACCGGTTCGTCATGGATCCGGTGGAGCTGGGAAACGTCGATTCCGATGCCGGAGATAACGACTGGGAACTCTTGGCCATCTACCACTCTCACACCGGCAGCGAAGCCTATCCCTCCGATACCGATGTGCGTATCGCCGGGGGCACCGCCGGACTCTGGCCCGATGTTCGCTATGTGTTGGTCTCTTTGATGGACATGGACAACCCTGTCGTGCGCATCTTTGAGATCACCGACGGAGAAGTCATCGAAGAACCCCTCGAGGTCGTCTGATTCGGCCACTTCCGGCTCGTTTAGATGGTTGCCCGCGGCCGTCCTTTTTCTGCTGATCGCCGCCTGCGGTGATTCGACTGCAGCGCCTCCTTCGGCCACATCCACGCCTGGCGCAGTCACCCAAGCCAACACTGCCACCCCCGTAGCCTCGCCCACGCAGACTACACCAGTGTTCCTGTCCACCCCTCATCCCGACACCTCGTTTTGGGCGGAAGAGCGCATCGACGCGGTGGTTGCCCTTTACCAACTCACCAAGGACGGAGAAGCGTTGCTGCGCAGCCTGGATTTCTGACAGACGGAGGGGGTCCGGGCTTTTCGGCAGCTACGGGTTTTCCGGCCGGGCCGGTGTCGGCGAGGCATCGCAACAACGGCGTGATTCACGAACTGAGCCATTCCTATTGGGGCGGCTTTCCGGTCGGCGGCAGGCCTGACCTCAGTTGGGATGTGCCTGCTGATGGCAGCCGTTCACCGACTATGCAGAACTAGCACCGCGACATCTTGGCCTTCATGGCCCAGCCTCCCGACGACTACGAATTGCTCCGCCAGAGGATGCCTAATCTCCCCGACATCTCCATCGACAACCCCGAGCCCGTGTTCCACAACGTGGAAGCAGACGTGATCTATAACACCGGAGGCAGTGTCAAGCTGGCGTCGCCCATCCTGCAGAAATACTGGGCGGATTTCCTGTCTACAGGACGGTTCGGCAGTTGGTATGGCGCGGCCGGCTGGTTTCAGGCGCTCTCAGATGGGGAACGCAAGTTAGAGGGCAAATGGCTGGGCTTCGAGCACCTGGACCTGAGAGACTACCCGGCTTTGGACCCGACGCAAGTCTCTCCTGAGATCATGCTAACCGCCCAAAGTGTGCTGGCTACCGAGGAGCAGGAACGGCTGCGTCACCTGGCCTACCAATTCGACCTCCTGATGGGTGACCCACAGAATGAAGAGGACTTAGAGTTCTGGCGTCGGTATTTGCAGGACAAGGTGACCCTCTACCGGGACCACCTCGCTTCCCTTGCGGTTCTCTCGATATCCCGCGCAGGGCAATTGGCTTCGGCCTTAGAATTTCTGGCGGCCCCGGCCACGGGCTCGCCAGCTCAACAGGTGCAACGCCTGGCTGGCCGGTTGATCGAAGAGCCGCCGGGCAACTTCAGGGTTGATGGGCCGTTCTTGGAGGTCCTGTTCCAAGTGATCGCCAATCGCTCTGATGACGACCCAAGGGGAACGGCCAGGTTACTGTTGGACTCGCCCTTCACACTGGAGGATATAGTCCTGGCCCAACCCGGGGCTACGGCAGCTATCTTCAGGAGTGATATCGCGTCCGCGTCGGCGTTAGTTCGGGGCAGCGATTCCCTGCTGGCCCTGCCGTGGCGGATCATGTACCGGCTGATCAAGGCCGGTCCAGCTCTCGGCGCCCAACTGTCGGCCGAGTTCCACCGGCGGGGCGAAACGAAGTTGGTTGCCGAGTCCCTAGGCTACTTGGTCTACGACAAAGACCGGTAGGAAAGACCGTCGCTGCTGCCAATCTCCCTGGAAGCGGACGGTGATTTCCTTGGGGCGCTGTATCGAGAGCAGGGCGCAGACTGGCTGCAGACAAGACTGCGCGAATCTGTGGCGCTATTCCAGCAAGGGGTGGACGCAACTGAAGCAGGCCCCGAATTCCTAGAGCGGTATCGGGAGACCCTGGAGTTCGCCGCGGCGTTCCTTAGCGACCCGGAAACGCGAAATGGGCTAACCGGGATTATTCGTCGAGCGTTCGGGCTGTCGTAATCCCCGGACTTGACCGCGAGCTTTCGTCATCGTCATCGGTCCCGCCCACCGTCGCCACAACCACCGCTCCAGCGATATAGGTAGTAGCCATCAGGGCCAACACCAATGCTGCGATGGATGACTTGATACGGTTCCGCGCCAACACTAGAACCAGCCCTGCCAGCATGAGACCAACCGCCACGCCGCCAGCCACGAAATGGGCCGGTTCGGTAGCGTTGCTAAGAACTCCATCACGGAGGAATGGATCGGCGTAGAACAAAATGGTCACGTTGAAGGCACAACTCCCGAAGAGCCCGGCAACCCCCAGATCCATGGCCCCCAATTTGGCGGCCGCGATGGTCGACGACGCTTCGGGCATGGTCGTCACCAATGACACCAGCAGGATGCCCAGGGTGCTGGAGGCGATGCCGGTGATGTCTGCGATCTCGTCGGTGCTCCAAGCCAGGAAGAACCCGGAGACTACCACTCCCGCGGAAACCAGACCAAAGAAAAGCCAGGCCTTTTGCAGCGTCATTCCGGGGTCATCTTCCTCTTCGTCGTCAGCGGAGGGACGGTTCTTGAAGACCCACCACATGCCAACCACAAAGAGGGCTATCAGGATGATGGAAGAGATACCGATCTCTCCGACGTTGGCCCCCCACTGCACCGCGCCGAACAAGATCGCCATGCCGGTCATAACCACGGCCACCACGATCAGGTAACCCTGCTCTGGCGCTACCTCCACCAGGAACCGCTTGCCGCCGAATGCCAAGGCCACTGCGGCAAGGGTGAACATATTCAGCATGTTGGCGCCGAAGACGTTGCCCACTGCCAACTCGGGGTTGGGCGGGTCCAATTGAACAGCCGAAATGTTGGTCGAGAGTTCAGGCAAAGATGTGGCCAGGGCAACCAGCAGACTGCCCACGAACAAGCGCCCCCAGCCAGTCAACGTGGCCAAGGCGTCGCCGTAGACCGCCAGCTTGGCGCCGCAAAACATCACGACTCCCGCGCTGGCCAAAAAGACCAAAATAGCGACCGCTAAGTCTCCGCCCATCTATAATGTCCTTTGCCCCCAATTCAAATCACTAAAAGCCAACCTAGTTCCCACTCTCGATCGCCACAACTATCCGGTCGCCCATCTCAACCGTTGACACGCGTTCCGTTCCCTCGGTGACAATGTCCGCCGTCCGGGCGTTCTGCTCCAGGACGTTGTCGACGGCCCGCTCGATGGCGGCGCCCTCTTCGGTCAGGCCCAGGGAGTAGCGGACCATCAATGCCACGCTCAAGATCGAGCCTGTGGGGTTGGCGATGCCCTTCCCTGCTATGTCCGGCGCGGTCCCGTGTATGGGCTCGTACAATCCGCCGGAACGTTGCCCAGCCACCGGCACTCCAGCCAAGCTGGCCGACGGCAGCAGTCCCATGGAAGCCGCCAACACCGATGCCTCATCGCTGAGGATGTCGCCAAAAGTGTTCTCGGCCACGATGACATCGTAGCTGGCGGGCGCCTGGATGAGCTGCATGGCGCAGGCGTCCACCAACACGTGTTCTAGCTCAACGTCGGGGTATTCCTCGCCCAGCCGGGTGGCCACCGTGCGCCACAACCGTGAGCATTCCAATACGTTGGCCTTGTCCACCGAGGTCAGCTTTTTGCGTCTTCCCCTGGCCAGTTCGAAGCCCACGCGCACAACCCGCTCGATCTCGCCCTCGGTATAACGCATGGTGTCCTCGGCGATGATGCCGTTGGGCGTCTCCCGCCGTCCTCTGGGCTCGGCGTAATAAAGACCGCCGGTGAGTTCGCGCACGACCACCAGGTCCACGCCATTGATGATGTTCGGCTTGAGCACGCTGGATTCGGCCAACTGAGGGTAGACTTTGACCGGCCTGATGTTGGCGAACACGCCCATGTGGGCCCGCATGTCCAAGAGACCCATCTCGGGCCGGACCTTGGCGTCGGGAGAGTCCCATTTAGGGCCGCCGACGGCGCCGAAGAGCACTGCGTCGTTGGCGTCCAGAAGACCTCTGGTATCGTCAGGCAGGGGAATCCCGTGCTTGTCGATGGAGATTCCCCCTATGTCGCCGTAGCTAAGATTGAAACTGTGCCCAAATGCCCGGCCCACGGCCTCAAGGGCGCGCACACCCTGGTCTGTTACTTCGGGGCCAATGCCGTCGCCACCCAATACGGCGATGTTGAACTCCACGTGAGGCCTCCTGGATATCCATAACTGGATGCGTCACCTGATGCGTCACCTGATGCGTCTTGCGAACCCGGCAACGAAGCCGTCGTAGTATACCGATAAACTAGAGGCCCTTCAAACAAATGGGCCCCAGCCTGGCATAGGGCTTCCAGCCCGGCAAAAGGGCCCCAGTCTGGCAATGACTTCGGTTTTGTTCTATCATTCGCCTTATTCGGCAATCGGTTATAGATAGGTATCAGGCATGGATCTCAGGCGGTTTTTGAAGGGCCTCCAGAGCATCGTCGGTGAGCAGAACGTGGTGTACCACTCCGATGACTTGCTGGTGTTCGAATATGACGGTTCGGTGGACCGGGGTATGCCCGAAGCCGTCGTATTTCCCAGTAGCACCCAAGAGGTGAGTCGGGTGATCACTCTGGCTCGCAAGGAAGGAGTCCCGGTGGTCGGACGCGGCACCGGCACCGGACTCAGTGGCGGCGCCATCGCTCCGCCCGGCGGCATCCAAGTCGCCTTCCCCCGCATGAACCACATCCTGGAAGTCGACACTGAGAACCGCCTGGCATTGGTAGAGCCCGGGGTTATCAACTTGGACCTAGACACCCACGTCCGCAAGTTCGGCCTGCGCTACGCCCCCGACCCCTCCAGCCAGAAGGCCTGTAGTTTGGGCGGCAACATCGCCGAGAACGCCGGCGGCCCGCACTGCCTGGCCTACGGCACCACCACCAATCACGTGTTGAGCATGGAGGTTGTGCTGGAGGACGGTACGGTGGTTAATCTGGGCAGCCTGGCCCGGGAGACGGTTGGCTATGATCTCCGGGGCGTATTCACGGGCTCTGAGGGGACCTTCGGCATCGCTACCAAGATCGCGGTGCGGCTCTTACCGGTTCCCGAAGCGGTGTGTACCTTCCTCGGCATCTTTCCCGATGTAGAGTCGGCCTGTACCGCGGTATCAGCCGTGATCGAACACGGCATCGTCCCCGCCGCCTTGGAGATGATCGACGCCCTCACCATCCAAGCGGTCCAGAAGGTCAGCGACGCCGGCTATCCGGACGACGCCGGGGCCGTGCTGTTGATAGAACTTGAGGGCCTTCAAGATGAAGTGGACGAGATTGGCGAGGAAGTCGAGGCCGCCCTCTGGGAGGCCGGCGCGACCCAGGTCAGAACCGCCGAGGCCGCCGAGGAACGAGAGTTGCTCTGGGTGGGACGCAAGGGAGCATTGGGCGCCCTGGGCAGCATCGCGCCCAACTACTTCTTGGTCGATGGCGTGGTGCCAAGGACCCAGTTGGCCAAGGTGCTGGCAAAGGTCGCCGATGTCAGTAGGAAGTTCAACATCCCCATCGCCAACGTGTTTCACGCCGGGGACGGCAATCTCCACCCCTGCCTGCTTTTCGACGAACGCCAGCCTGGCGCCCTGGACAAGATCGTGGAGGCTGGTACTGAGGTGCTGCAGGTGTGCGTGGATGCCGGTGGGACGCTCACGGGCGAGCACGGAGTGGGCCTGGAAAAGAAAGGTCAAATGCCGCTGGTCTTCTCAGAAGACGACATGGCAGCCATGGTGTTGGTCCGCGACGCCTTTGCGCCGGATAACAGCCTGAACCCAGGCAAGATATTCCCCGACGACCAGAGCCACACACCCCACGCCCAACCAGTCTACCCCGGCATGGCGGCTTAATCTTGGAGTCTTCCCTTGGCGACCAGCTTGCCAGACTTTTGGGTGTTACCGCCGTTTTGCCTGGTGACGGGCATGAGATCGACGGACTGACACCACAAGCTGTGGTGCGCCCGGCGGACCGGCTCCAGGTCTCTGAAGTTCTTCGGTGGGCTTCGTCTGAGCACGTCACCCTTCTGCCCAGGGGCGGAGGCACCCGGACCGGACTGGGTAACGTCCCGAGGAAAGCCGACGTGGTGCTGGACCTGGGGGCCCTCGACAAGTTGGTTGACTACCAACCCGCCGACATGACCGCCACGGTGGAAGCCGGTGTAACCCTGGAATCGTTGCAGGAGCAACTGGCTTCGGGCGGTGAGTTCGTTCCCCTTGAAGCCACGCTGCCGTGCCGGTCCACGGTGGGCGGCATACTCTCTGTCGGGTCGGGCGGACCTTTGTCCTACGCCTACGGCCTGCCTCGGGAGTGGCTCATCGGCATCGGCGTCGTGACTCCCCAGGGCGTGGCCACCAAGGCCGGCGGCAAGGTCGTCAAGAACGTTACCGGCTACGACCTGAACAAGCTGTATACCGGCTCGCTGGGCACTCTGGGAGTGATCGTCGAAGCCTCGTTCAAGCTCTTGCCCATCGACCCCAATGACGGGGCGTTGTTGGCGTCGTTCTCCTCGCTGGACGACTCCATCGCGGCCGGCCGAAAGCTGCTGCATTCCCCAGCCGCTCCCATGGGCTGCCACAGCGTCACCTCAGGCATCTCGCGGCGACTGCAGGACTCGCTTCAAGCAGCGTCCCAAGACCTGGGCCCGGGCGAAGAAGAGACCGCGTTGTCCTTCGCCTTCTTCTCGGGCCGGGCTCAGGCCACCGGGCGGAGGCTGGAAGAGGCGACGGCCCTGCTCTTGGCGGAAGGTGCGACCACGGTGCAGCGTATTGAGGGCAGTGCTGCCAAAGGCATGCTCCGCTGGGTCACCGACGTGCCATCCGAGGTCAATCCCAACTCGACTCTAGTGATAAAGATCTCGGTACAGTCTAGATTTGCCGCCCGTGCCTCCGCCGAGTGCGGAGAGGTACTCCTTTTTGGCGAGAAGCCTGAGCAGATGGCCGACCCCGGTTTCGGCAGCGTCCGGATGTTCTGGCCCGAGCCTGCGGAGAGTCCGGCACGCGGCACAGAAGCAGAACAACCCATCGTAGATGCGGTCCAAAAGGCCCGGCAGATCGCCCACCGGTACGAAGGGGCGGCCGTCGTGGAACAGTGTCCTCTGTCGGTGAAACGCCAGATCGATATCTGGGGCGACGCTCCCGACAGTCTGGCAGTCATGCGCCGGATCAAAGACCGCTTCGATCCTCTTGGGATACTCAATCCAGGCCGCTTCCTCGGAGGTATTTAATTGGCTCAGCCGCTATCAGGATTCAGGAGCGCTGATGCCCCGACCGAATCCGACCTCTACCGTTGCGTCCACTGTGGCTTGTGCTTGAGCTCCTGCCCTACCTACGTGGAGACGGCGTTGGAGATGGAGTCGCCCAGGGGCCGCCTTGCGCTGATGAAGGCGGTCAATGAGGGGCGGGTTGAAATCACTCCCCGCATCGTCTCCCATTGGGAGACGTGCCTCCAATGCCGGGCCTGTGAGGCGGTATGTCCGTCGGGAGTGCCCTACGGCCGAATCATGGAACGCACCCGGTCCCAGGTCCGAGCCGCCGGCCTTCAGTCTAGAGAACTCAAGCGGTTCGGCCGATTCTTCCTGAACTCAGCATTGCCCCATCCGAAAAAACTTCGGATGGGGGTCTACCTGATTCGCATCTACCAGCGGCTGGGCATCCAGAAACTGGTTCGGTTGTCGCACCTGCTCTACCTGCTGCCGGGCGGCATCGGCAAGCTGGAATCCCAGTTGCCGCCGCTGAGCAAGCGCTTCTTCGGGCCGACCGAGAACGTCCATTCGGCCCAGGGCGAGAAGAAGATGACTGTGGCGCTGCTCTCGGGCTGCGTGATGCCCCTGATGCAGGGACCGACCATGGAGGCCACGGTGCGGGTGCTGACGCGTAACGGCTGCGATGTGATGGTGCCCTTGGGCCAGGGTTGCTGCGGGGCGTTGAACGGCCACGCCGGCGACCTGGAAACCAGCCGCGCCATGGCTCGGACGAACATCGACTCGCTGATGGCTGCCGGAGTCGAGCGGATCATTACCTCGTCAGCCGGCTGCGGTTCCAGCATGAAGGAATATGCCGAATTGCTGAAGGCCGACCCTGAATACTGTACGAAAGCCGTCCAGTTCAGCGAGATGACCCAGGACGTGACCGAATTCTTGGTGAGTCTGCCGTTCCAAGCCCCCACTTCCACCGTCAACCGCCGGGTCACCTACCAAGATCCTTGCCATTTGGCCCACGCCCAGCGCATCACCGCCGCGCCCCGGACCATCCTGAACTCCATCCCCGGTCTGGAACTTGTCGAGATGGAGAACTCCAGCCTCTGCTGCGGCGGGGCCGGCATCTACCCCTCAGTCCAACCCGCCCTATCCAAACGCCTCCTCAAGCGCAAGATGGCGAGCATCGACGCCACCGACGCCCAAGAAGTGATCACCGGCAATCCAGGCTGCATGCTCCAGGTGGAGATGGGGTTCAAATCCCAAGGCAAGAACGGTCGAGTCCGGCACGTGGTGGACATCCTCGATGAGGCGTATTCGCTTGAATAGGCCTGAACCTCTTTTAGCCTACCCCTCGCCATTCGACACCCTGCCCCTCCGTCATTCCTGCGAAAGCATGAACCCACTTTCACCCAAGCAACCAAAGCTCTGCTAAGATTAGCCGCGGCGGCGTTGGTCTCGGTAGTTGGGGGCGACTATCGGCAGCCAGTCAACCACCATGCCGTCCACCAGGCGAGAGGCTATTCGGGACTTTGTGTCCTCTAGTTCGTCGATGGTGGAAACGGTGGTTATCACGGTGGGCAGTCGGGCCTCGTGGCGGTGGACGATTATCTGATACAGCTTTTCTTCGGCCCAGGCCGTGCTGCTTTCCGCGCCCAAGTCATCCAGGACGAGCAGCGGGACCGAGTTTATCTGCTCGAATAACTCGTCGTAACCCACGGGGCTATCGGGGCTGAAGGTGGCCCGCAAGTGGTCTAGAAGGGTGGGCACGAAGGCGAAAAACACCTGGCTGCCACGCCTAAGCTGCTCACCGGCGATGGCCACCGCCAGATGGGTCTTTCCGGAACCGCGCGGGCCGTTGAACAGCAACCAACCTTCCGGCTCGGCAGCAAAGGTCTGGGCGGTGTGCATGGCCCGGTCGAGAGATTCCTGTTCCGCGGGAGAGGCGTTGGCCCCGCCGGTGGTGTCGAAATTCTCAAAGGTCATCCGTTGTAGCATCTCAGTGCGGATCTCGCCAATGCCCATGACCAGCCGGCTATTGAAGTTGCCCAACTGGACGACTGTGGCAGTGCCGTCCGCGCCCTCAAGCCGGGTGCGCAGCGCATCGTCTAGGCGTTGTAGCGGCCCGCGAACAGTGACTACTGTGGGCAATGCGTTGTTGTAGCGGTGGTTGATTACCTGGAACAGCTTCTCTTGCGCCCAGGGCGTGGCGTTGGCCAGGCTAAGGTCATCCAAGATCAGTACAGGGACGTTGCGCACTTGCTCGAATAACTCGTCGTAGGAGACGGGGCTATCCGGTGAATATGCCGCTCTCAGGTGATCAAGCAGATCGGCGGCGACGATGAAAAAGGCGGTCTGGTTCCTTTCGATGCACCGGTTGGCAATGGCGACGGCCAGGTGGGTCTTTCCGCTGCCGCTGGGGCCGGTGAGCACCAGCCAGGCTTGGGGGTCCTCGGCAAACCCGGCGGCGGCGGCGACGCCCTCGGAGAACATCTGCCGGCTGGAGGCGTCGGACAGCGGTCCTTCTAGGTCGGTGGTCGAGAAAGATATACGAGAGAGGGCGCCCAGGTTGCTATAGCGGCGCAATGCGGCCGCGCGAGTGTTAGCATCCTGGGTCTGCTGGCAGGTGCACGGGACGGCCTGTCCGAACTCGGGATGGCCGATGTGAACGCGTCGGGTGACCCAACCGCTGCCGTTACATTGGGGGCAGAGGTCAGTCGCGGGTTCGCTATCCGGGAGGAGCACCCCTCCGCCGTTGGTATTCTTCGAGATATTTCTGGCGGTTATCCGTCTCAGTATATCGCCCAGGCTTTCCATCTTTCCCCCTCTCTGCTCCCCCCCTAGTCTCTTTGCCCCCGGTTTCTCTGCCCTCAGATGTCCAGCGCCTCAAGATGCCGGACACGTAGCGCCAACTGCGTTTGTTCTCTGCCACCGCGATGCCGAATGCTTCCCGTATCCAGGATTCCGGGTAGCGTTCTTCAACCTCTTTCAATTGATCAGCTAACAGCGCCGACAACGACCCAATGCTGTCTTCATAAAGCGCAAATATGTTGGGCTTTTCCAGCTCCGGGATGGCCACTTCCGGCTCATCTTCGGTTTCTGCCGGGACTTCACCAGCTTCTAGACGTGCGAGGGCCCGGCGATCGGCGTCTGTGTTCAGCAGGAATACCGTGTCCGTCCCACTCAACTGATGGGTCAAGAAGGTCCCCCGCTTTACGGCTAAGCGGAGTCCCTGGCGGATGGCCTCTTCAGAGGTCTCGTTGCCCCCGGACTTTAGGCCTTTAACCAAAGTCCTGTCAGCTAGAAACTCGTCCAACGAAACGGCCCTGAAGGCTCCGCGCTTGCGGTGGAACAGCCACAGACCGCGCAAGGTTACCTTGAGTTCGGCCAGGTCCTGGATCTGCTCCAGGATGGGTCCGAACACCGGGTTGGGCACCGGGGTGTAGAGCGTTTTCCCAGTGAATCCGTCGAAACCGGAGGGGCCCCCGGAAGGCGCCATGGTTAGAAGTCGTCCACCCGGGCGAATGAATCGAACCGGACGAAGTTGTCCCGGAAGAAGAGCTGCAGGTTGCCGGTGGGCCCGTTACGGTGCTTGGCAACGATCAGGTCGGCGACGTTCTTCGGGTACGGACGACCGGGGTTCTGCTGAGCCCACTCATCTTCAGTTAGATAGACGTCGTCCCGGTGTAAGAACATCACCACGTCGGCGTCCTGCTCGATGCTACCGCTGTCCCGTAGGTCGGAGAGCATGGGGCGGTGGCCGGTCCGTTGTTCAACGCCGCGGCTTAGCTGAGAACAGGTGATGAGGGCGATGTTCAGGTCGCGGGCCATGACCTTGAGCGACCGTGAAATCTCAGAAATTTCTTGGACGCGGTTGTCTGATCGGTTGTTCCGTCCCTGGATCAACTGCAGATAGTCGACCACTAACAGGTCGAGCCCGTGCTCCAGCGACAGGCGGCGGGCCTTGCTCCGCATCTCGAGCATGCTCTGGAACGGCGTGTCGTCGATGTAGACCGGCAGGTCGGAGAGTTGACCGATCGCGTCGGTGATGCGGTCGCCTTCAGCTTCGGTGAGCAGGCCCAAGCGCAGGCGGTGGGAGTCGATCTCCGCCTCGGAAGATAGGATTCTTAGGGCGAGTTGCTCACGGCTCATCTCCAGGCTGAACACGCCGGCTGAGGAGCCGTTCTTGGCGGCGTTCAAGCAGATGTTCAAGGCCAGGGTGCTTTTGCCCAAAGACGGGCGGGCGCCGAGGATCAACAGGTCAGAGCGTTGGATGCCGCCTAGGAGCTCGTCTAAGTCGGTGTAACCGACCATCACCGGGCCGGAGTTGTCTCTGACAGGGTCGGTGATGGCGGCCTGGTCTTCCAAGTATTGGTCATAGATCTGCCGCAGGGGCATGAAGCCACGCTGGGAGTCGGTGCCGCGGATGGTGAATAGCGCGTCCTCAGCCTGGCGCAGAGTGGCGTCCACATCGTCGGTGTCCTGGTAGCCCATGGTCGAGATGCGGGAAGCAACGTCGATGAGCTTACGCATGGTCGCGGTGCGGGCGACCACGTTGGCGTAGTGTTCCGAGTGGGCCGAGGTTGGTGTTACGGAGATAAGGTGGCTGAGATAGGCCATGCCGCCCACGGTTTCAAGCTGGCTGGCGCGGCTCAATTCCCTGGCCAGGGTGACTTGGTCGATGGCCTCATCCCGTTGGAAGAGTGCCTCGCAGGCGGCAAAGCAGAGTTGATTTCTCTCGCGGTAGAAATCGTCTGCCTTGATGTGGGGCGCGACGCGAGAGAAGCAGTCCCCATCGATCAAGACCGACCCAACAACCGCTTCCTCCGCCTCCAAGTCATGGGGTAACAGCTTCTCGGCATACATCGCCCTATTCTTCCACCTCAGCGTTGACGTGAATCGTGGCAGTGACTTCGGTTGAGAACCGGAGTAACACATCGTATTCGCCGGGTTCGCGGATGGGCTCGGCTATCTCCACCCAGCGGCGTTCCACTTCGCGGCCGACTTTCTCGGCCAATTCCATGGCGATGTGGGTGCTGGTGATGGCGCCGTAATACCGTCCGGTGGGGGTGATCCTAGCCGTGAGGGTGATGGAGACGTCGTCCAAGCCGCTGGCCAGTTCTTCCATGACAGCGGTCTCGCGGACGCGTACTTCGTCACCGACGGCGGTTATCTTGTGCAGCCGCTTCAGCACCTCGGGTGTGGCAATCTCCGCCAAACCCTGGGGCAAAAGATAGTTACGTGCGTACCCGTCGGGCACCCGGCGGACCTCGCCCGCCCTGGCCTTATTGGGAACGTCTTGTGTGAAGACTACTTCCATTGTTGGTCACTTCCGTTGGGTTCTCCGATGGGCATGGTCGATCGGAATAGAGATGAGGCCTCACAGAAGAGACCAGCTTGATTATACGGTATGCCCTCCGGAGAGGAAAGCGGGACCGGTCTGCTGCCGGACCCTGTCGGTTCTACCGATTCTCGTTCGCCGAAAATTGACTGCCCGCTGCGCCCCTCATAGAATCATTGGCACCGGATTAATGACCGAGAGGGAGAGCAGACCAACCAGCGACCGGAAAAATATATCCCTCTTTTCACAACAAATCCAGGCAGTTTCGAGCAATTTGAATCGGATTTTTTGGACGATAAATGGGATTCATATCTGACATAGAGGCGCAGATTCAGTCCATAAGGGACGCCATATTGGCCCATCCTTTCGTTACGGGTGTGGGCGACGGCACCCTGCCGGTGGAGAAGTTCAAGCACTACGTGACCCAGGACTACGCCTACCTGGTTGAGTACAGCCGGGCGCTGGCACTGGCGTCGGCCCTGGCTCCCCGTCTGGACGACATGTCCTGGTTCGCTGGGTTGTTGGACGAGACCTTGAACGTTGAGATGTCGCTGCACCGCAGTTATTGCCAAGAGTTCGGCATCAGCGTCGAAGAGCTGGAGGCTACCGTCGCTGCTCCCACTACCGTGGCTTACACCAGCTTCCTGCTGAAGACGGCCTATGACGGCAGTTTTGGTGAGTTGGTGGCGTCTTTGCTGCCCTGCCAATGGGGGTACTGGGAGATCGGGGACCACTTGATTCGACGAGGCTTGCCCCAGCACGCGCCGCTCTACTCTCAGTGGATCGAGATGTACACCTCAGAGGGGTTCGCTGCCCTGGCTCAGCACATCCGCGACATGGCAGACCGGCTGGGCGCGGAGGCGGGCCCTGCAGAGTTGACCGCCATGGGGGAGGCGTACATGGAAAGCGTCCGCCTGGAGTGCCGGTTCTGGGACATGGCTTACAACTTGGAAGGGTGGAAAGGCTAGGCCACTTGCAGCCGTTCGAGCAATAGGAAAACGCAAAAACGCCCTGCCCTTCCGTGGAAGGGCAGGGCGTTTTCAGTAGACCTCCAGGTTCCTGCCAGATGGTCAAAGATTCCAGAGCTTACGTGTGGCTCGACAAAGCGAGCATGGCTCCGACTATGGCGAAAGCCAGGCTCAGGCTCCTCCCCGAGAGCATAGCCAAATGACTTCGGATATGAACAGGGGATAGCCCTCAGTGTGGGTGTGGATGGCTTCGATCATCTTTGAAGATGCATTTTCACCGCCAGACTCCCGGACGTACTCGCCGACGTCGCCTGATTCCAGCCCGTCCAGCCCCAATCGGTGAAACGACGCGTTGCGAGACATTCGCGCTAGGGATTCGGTCAGCGGGTGTTGGCGGGTTACTTCCACGTCGCGGTAGGTGCGGATGACCAGGACGTTACTTTCGGCCATCTCCTGGGCCAGGAACTCCAGCAGCAACATTGGGGGGGTGTCAGACCAGTGGAGGTCGTCTAAAACCACGACCAAAGATTGGGGTTGCGCCACGGTCTTGAGGAACGTGGTTATGGAATTGAATAGCTGGAAGCGGGTTTGTTCGGGGTCAAGGGCGGGAGGAGTCTCCAAGTCGGGGAGTTCCTGCCGAATCTCCGGTATTAGCTCGGCAATGTCAGCAGCCGTGGAGCCCATCTCGGTGCCAAGTTGATCGGCGGGCGCGTCGGCGACTGACGCTTTGATCGGTTGGACCCATGGCCAGTAAGGCAGGGCACCCTCCCGCTCGTAGCACCATCCCCAAAGATCCTTAGCCCCAAGATCGGAAGCATGGGCAGTCAACTCATGGGCGATGCTGGTCTTGCCGATGCCAGGCTCACCGGCCAGCATGACCAACCTGCCGTGACCGGCCATGGCATCGTCCAAAGCATCTTTAAGCTCGGCCATCTCCTGATGACGGCCAATGAACAACCCGCCTGCCTCTCCGGAACTGGTCACTGTTTGCTACCCAGCGTGTTGGGGGCATTTTACACCCATTGGGGGGTTCTACGATGCGTGAATCTGCCGGGTTGTTGCCGGAATGCGGTTTGGCTTGCTCAGGGCGGTCTTTCGACAGGCTCAGGATGAGCGGGATACAGGAGAGGTTGATTGAAAGATGAAACTTGTCGATGCGAGCATAGGCGGATTAAAAACCGGCGCCTACGTTTGCGGACTAATGTTTTGAAATGCAGGGCTATTCTCTTCCGCTCATCCTGAGCCCCGATCTAGGTCGAGAATCTCGGTAAATTGGACCTGTCGAAGGACCGGCCTGGGTAAGCCAAATTGATCGAACGGCCTTTACCACTTAACCGCCCGAAACACCCAGCAGGGCCAGGAGAAGGCGATGTCGTTATGCACGGGGGCGACTTGGAAGGCTTCGCGGGTGGCGGCTGGGGCTTCCATGAACTCTTTGTGGAGTGCTTCCGTTTCTTCGGGGGAGACTTTGGTGCGGGCGGTCCATTCATTGAAACGCAGGTAGATTCGGGGATAGTCGTTCTCGACCACGGTGAAGCTGCGGTCAGTGAGCAGTTCCTGAATCTTGGAGATCTTGCGGTTCTCTATGTGGCTGAAATCGCGGCGCAGCTCTATGTCGTTCATCCAATCGGTGATCGCGCTGTCTTCGGGGGCAATGCTGTCGGCCATCACCAGCGAGCCGCCCGGCTTCAGCACCCGCTGGGTTTCGTCCAGGGCCTTTTCAAAGTCCCTAAAATGGTGTGCCGATACGCGGGAGGTGACCAGGTCCACGGACTCATCGGCGAATGGCAGGGCCTCGGCGGCGCTCTGGCTCAGACCCAGGTTGGCGATGCCCCGCTCCCGGCCCAGGCGTTGGGCCTGGCGCAGCATCGGCTCGGTAACGTCGCTGGCAATGATCCGGTCGGACACCCCGGCCACGGCGAATGCGGTGAACCCGGCACCAGTGCCCAAGTCTAAGGTCCAGCCGTAGCGGTTGGTTCCGCCAGCGGCGTCCACCATGCGTTCCACAGACTCCAGACTGTCGTCACGTATGTGCACCTTGCTGGTGGCGTAGACGGCTGCCTGAGGGCCAAATACCTGCTGGGCCGCCAGAGGAGGGTTGTTGTCCTGGGTCATGGTTCCTCATGTTATCTGCACAAAAAAACTGGCGCTTGGGATTGGCTAATAACCCAAGCGCCAGCGTGTTTCCAGTTAAGGCGGCTGCGCCGCTTAGACCAGCATTGGCTCCGCGTTCTTCTGGTAGACCTGGAACCGGTGCCGGGTGGTGTCCGCGATCATGACGCGGCCGCGGCGGTCGACGCGCACCGCGCAGGGGGCCCAAAGGACCTTCTCAGGAGTGAAGTCCCGAACGCCGTTACGCTGGCGGATCATGTCCGGGTTGGACTTTATCTTGTCGATGCCCAGGCTGGAGAGCGCGGCGTCGCCGTTGAACTCTGTGATGAACCGGCCCTCTGCAGTGAGGACCTGGACACGGTTGTTTAGCCAGTCGGCGATGTAGATGTCGCCGTCGTCATCGACGCAGACGCCGGTGGGTCGGTTGAACTCGCCGACCGGTACGTCTACGTACGCCATACCGCCCGTTTCACGGGCGATGGAGCAATCGCCGCCGGTGCCGGGCCTGCCGAAGGAGGCCAGCCACTTGCCGTCGTTGGTGAAGGACTGGACGCGGTCGTTACGCCAGTCGGCGACGAAGATGTTTCCTTCATTATCCAGGCAGATGCCCCAGGGCAGGTTGAATTCGCCATCGCCGGAGCCGGCGGCGCCGAACTTGCCCAGGAACTTGCCGTCTAGGGAGAATTTCTGGACCCGGTTGTTGCGGCTGTCCACAACGTAGACCGTGCCGTCGGGGCCGATGGTAATGCCGGCCGGACGATTCAATTCGCCGTCGCCGGAACCGTGGGTGCCCCAGTGGCTCTGGTACTCGCCATCTTTGTTGAAGATGGTGATGCGGTGGGTCCACTCATCCGTCACGTAGACGTTGGTGTCCTTGTCCAAGGCAATGGCCATGGGCCAGATGAACTGACCGGGCTCCTCACCGTAGGAACCGAACTCGGTGATGTACTCTTCTTTGTCCTCGCCGATGCGGAACATGTTGATGCGGGTGCCGTCGGCCCGGGACTCATAGGAGCGGTTGACGATATAAACCAGGTCGTCAGGACCCAGGGCAAAGTCCATCGGGTTGCGGAACCCGGTGCCCTGGAACTCGGAGCGTCCAGCTGTGAAGCTGTAGGTAAACGTCCGGTCGTTGATGCCCAGGAATACACTAGCCATAGTTATTCTCCTCAAAGGTTCAGTGCCCCGCGCCGCAGAAATTACTCCGGTGCAGAGGCTTACTTTCTAGATTTTTCGCAGGTCTTCGAGCGCTCCCCTAAAGAAAGGGTATGGGCTCGAAGTTGCTGCCGGTGATCGCCTTGGCGTCCAGGCCCATCCATTGGTCCAGCAGGGTGGTGTAGGCGCGGCGGAAGTCGACGTTATGCTGTAGGTTGCCGCCGTCTTCCAGCTTGCCGGGCTCAAGGGAGGGGTACTCGCCGTAGAGGCCACCCTTCACGTGGTCTCCGATGACGAAGGCCACTCCGCCGGTGCCGTGGTCGGTGCCGGATCCGTTGTCCATGGCTCGCCGTCCGAACTCGGAGTAGAAGAACAACGTTACGTTGTCGCTCTTGTCCAATTGGCGGATGTCAGTCATGAATGAATCGATGCTGACGGCTACGTCCTGCAACAGGTTGGAGTGCCCCACGGCCTGGTTGGCGTGGGTGTCGAAGATGTTGTAGGGGGCCGTGGTGAACATCACCTTAGTGCCGAATTCGGCATTGTGCACCTGGGCCATATCGCGGAGGTATCCGCCCATGGCGCTACTGGGGTACTCGACCTCGGACCGGTACAGGCCGGGGGCGGTGCTAAGGATGTCGGCGCCCTGCAGAGCTTCGATGCCAGTCCGACGGATGTAATCGTCCACCGCGCCCTGGCCGATGGCCGGAGCGTACATGCGTCCGAACAGGTCGAGGGCCTCGGCCCGCTGGGCTTCGGCGCCCATGTCGGTGAGTAGGCCGTAGGTGCTAAGGTCGCCCACAGATGCTACTGCCACGCCCTCTTTGGCCAGGGAGCGGGGCAGGCCGCGTCCGAAGTTGACGCCGGTGAGCACGTTCTCGCCCTTGGGGTCAACGTCTTGAATGACGCTGCCCAACCAACCGGTGACGCCCAACTCAACGGGTTCGCAGGTGGCCCAAATGTCCATGGACCGGAAGTGCGACAGGCTGCCGTTGGGGTAGCCGATTCCCTGGATGATGGCCAAGTGGCCCTCGTCCCAGTACTTCTTCAGTGGGGCCATGGCTGGGTGGAAGCCCAGTTGATCGGTGATGGGGATTATCTGGTCCTCAGGTATTCCCAGAGACTGACGATAGTCCCGGTAGTGAGGATTGTTGTACGGGATAACCGTGTTTAAGCCATCGTTTCCACCGGACAATGACATCACTGCCAAGACCGGGTCTTTTAGCGTTGATACCATCCTTATTCCTCCGCCTTTAGTCGGATTTCCAAATCAATCAAATCAGATGAGGAGTTCCTAGCCGAACTGGAACTCCGAGGTTGTGGCGATCATCTGCAGAGTCTCGCCCGCCCGGCGGGAGAACTCACCCTGCTCTGCGGCGTTGCTGTGTTTCAAGGCCCCGCCAGCATCCAGGTGGTCGGTCAACTGGCTGCGGGTCTCCTGGGCCAGGTCCATAGGACCAACCAGGTCTAGGCAACCGTTCAAGAACTGTTCGGAGCTTGGCACATCGCCGATAGCCATCAGCCGGTCGATGATGTTCTTGACTCCGGGCAGCTCGGTGTTGCCCAGCATGGAAGATGCGAAGTTGATCCGGTCGATGAGGCTGCCGCTGTTGATCCACTCGCGGCCCATGTGCCAGCCCTCGACTGTCGGGGGGTTCATCAGGTCCAGGCCCATGTACTTAGGCTCCATGGCCACGAAGAACAAGCCCGGCTTGGGCTCGAGGTGGTCACCCACCATGCGCATAGTGCCGATGACCACGTCCGCGGGACTCTTGACCTTGGCGAACCGGACGGCCTCGTCCTTGAAGAAGGCCGCGTTGAACAGAACCGTCAACATGGCGGTGATCTCATAACCGGAGTCGAAGTAAGCCTTCTCCAGTTGTTTGATAGCGTCCATGTCGCGGGGTTCCGCCAAGCGCCAGGAAGGCACCGGCGGCTCGTCGGCGACGAAGAAGTCGTAGAGCTTGCGGGCGACGAACCTGGCGGTGGCCGGCTGCTTGCAGATGATGTCGACGATGTCGCCGCCATCCCAGTTGCCGGTCTCGCCCAGGAAGGTCTTCTCGCCGTAGTCGTGGTCGGCGGGGTCGAACCGGAACTCGAAGGGAGTCCGGCCATAGGGGAAGACGGGAATCGTCGGGGCCAGGTTCCAGCCGGTGAAGGCACGGGCACAGGCTTTGACGTCGTCCTCGGTGTAGTTGAATTCTTGGTCCATGCCCACGCCGATGGAGAACAGTTCCAAGAGCTCCCGGCCGTAGTTCTCATTGACGGCGGTCTTGTGGCTCTCGATGTTGTCCAGGTAATAGAGCATGGCCGGATCGGTGGAAAGCATCAGGAGCATCTCTTTGAAGTTGCCCATACCGTAGTCCCGGAACTTGTCGATCTGGATGGCCGTGGTCCGGGCGTTATCCACCTTGTTGTCGCCAGCGCAGAGAATGGTGTGCCAGAAGAGGGACATCTTCTCTTTAAGCTGGTACTTGTTGTTGATCATGCGGTAGACCCACTCGGTCTGACCGGTCTCGATAGCGGCCTTGTCGAAGTAGGACGGATAGGCGCGGTACATTAGGTCCTCGTCTATTCCTGGGTCCTCTCCGGGATTCAGAAGCTCCGCTACCACACTGTCGTAGCCCTGGGTTACTCTGGCCTCGATCTCATCGCGGCTAGCCCCGTAACCGGCGCGACGCAGAAGGTGGGCCATCAAAGCGATCTCTTGGTCAGGCATTCACTCCTCCTTGCTCAATGGTGAACAGTCCTATCTGGTTTTAGATTGTTGCGTATCTTGGTCCCCAGTTGATGAAAGGGCCGCGAATCGCATTCATCTGCGGGGAACTAATGGCGGCTGACCCTCGGCTAAAGGCAGACTAACCAAGGTCAATTGAAATATGACCACATTCTAAAAATCAGGTGGGGCAATGTCAATACTCGGTATCAGTTAATCTGAGCCTAGGGTGCCTGTTCGATGAATGGCTTATTAGAAAATACCGATTATAAAAAAGAGATTGATTCGAGGCTCGGGTTTTAATTGCGGACCAACGGCCCCGTCCTAACGCTGCACCATGCTAACATTCGGCCATTCCCCAACCACCTGAACCGAAGCCAGGAGGGCCGTGCAATGATGAAGCCGGTGATCCCATCGACCGTAAACACAGGAAACCCGGTTGAGTTCGCTTGCGACTGGGGCAAGGTCGCTCGTTTGATAGTCCACGACTCCCTGAAGACCCAACCGGGCGAGAGGGTGATCATTCACGCTGACCCAACCTATTTCCCGGCCCGGACCCACTCATCCGCACCTGCTCGGTCCGGACCGGAGCGGCCTAGTTGAGCGTGTCAATGGTCAACTAGGGCGGCCTCGAAGCCGTGCGGCGCAGCCACCGCCGCCGGGAAGACCCTGCGTTGGTGCAGATGGAAGACAGCGCCATGCCTTGATATTCGACCTAGCGGACATCTATATCTGGCTGCCCACCTTTTGGATGATAAACCGGGTCAGACCTAAAAGACCCTCAAGACTTGGCCTGGCCGCTCAATACACTTCCATTGGGTGATAGACCCCAACGACCCGGTGGAATTCGGCATCCTTTCAGAGATGTGTGAGAAGGTGCTCTTCATCGACTACGCGGCGCTCGACTCGCGGCAACAAGAGTTGATTGCCACCCTGCGCGACAGTTAGGAGCACATCACAAACCCGGCTGGCACTGACCTGATTCTTGCCCTCAAAGAGGCCTATTTCCACCGGGGCAATGGCCAAGCCTCCAAAGAGTTCATCAACCCCTACGCCGCACCGGGCAGCGCATTTGATCGGGAAGTGGATCTGCCGGCGGAGGCGATTCGCACTGTCGACATCACAAACCCACAAGAGCGATTGGTCTGTACCGACGAGACGTTTTTCGGGCGGCATGTGGGGACTCTGACGTACACCTTTCAGGATGGGCGCATCACCGGCGTGGAGTCACAGCACCATAGCGATCCCGTTCAGGCGGTCTGGGGCATTCAGATCGGAGACAACGACCGCATCGGCGAGTTCAACCGGGGGTCGGCCCCGGGTTGACGCTACTGCCCAAATACCACAAACCAAATACCACAAAACGGTTCCCTAGTTCGAGTACGGCGACGGCGTTACCCGGCTGAGCTTCGGAGATAACCAGGGTTCCGGCGGAGACGTCATCTCCAGCTACCACCACTGGTCGTTCTTGATCGACGCCACGGTGCAGGCCGATGGCAAAACCTTGGTGGAAAGCGGGAAGCTGGCCTAGGACTCGCGGCTGGTCAGTTGCGGATCAACAAGCCTGGCTGACACTTGCGGCAGTAACTGGTGATACGCTGGTTGGCGTTCAGTTGGGTGATGTTGCCGCCGCACTTGGGGCAAGGTTGACCGCCCTTGTTGTGCACCTGTAGGAAGTCGCGCACCTTCTTGTGAATGTCGCCGCCCATGCGCTCTCTGAGGGTCTCGGTGGCTTCTTCCAGCACCTGGCGGCACTGGGTGTGGAGTGTTTTAAGTTCGTCCGGCTTGAGGGCCCGGCATTTCTTGAAGGGCGATATGCCGGCGGAGAAGAGTATCTCGTCTGAGTAGGCGTTGCCGATGCCCGAGATGAAGGCTCCTCGGGTGAGGACGCCCTTGATCTCGCCGGTGAACTTCTTCAGCCGTTCTTGGAACTCGTCGAAGTCGATGATTGAGAGGACGTCGGGGCCCAGGCCGGTGTATTGGGGAACTAGGTCATCCTGGGCGTCGCTGCCGTCCTCGCCGTTAGCGATATAGTAGACCTTGCCCATCTGCCGGTCGTCCAGGTAACGCAGGTCCATGCCGCCGCCCACGTTCAACGACACACAGGTCTTCTTCTGGACTCGCACGCTTTCTTGGCAGTGTTGCAGCGCGCCGGTGAGCATGGGGTTGATCGCCAGACTCCGACCGCCGGAGAACCGCAGCGTCAGGAACTTGCCCTGCCGCTGGGCGTCCAACAGCGTTCGGCCGGGCAGGTCTTCGGTAATCTCGGTGGCCAGAGACCGCACAACCGTAGGCCGCAGGACCTTGCAGGACGCCACAGTCGCGTCCTTCAGGTTGGCGTTCAAGTAGTCCTTGATGACTTCCAAGTCTGGCGCTTCGGGCATAGCGATAATATACAGCAACGATACAATCGGCGTCTGGATTACTGCTTTACCACGGGGGTCTTGTCATCCACATAGAAGGAGACTTAGCTCAGTATAATGGGCGTTATGCTGATCGGCGTTGTATCCGACACCCATGGCTTCTATGACCTGCGTGTGCCGCCGCTGCTTGAGGGAGTGGAGCACATCCTGCATGCGGGCGACATCGGCTCGGGGCAGATCATCGAACAGCTATCGGAGATCGCGCCGGTGACGGCGGTGCGGGGCAACGCCGACCGGGAAGGGCCCGAGTCCGAGTTCCCGGAGATCGAGACTCTCGAATTGGGTGGATGCCGCATCTATTTGACCCACATCGTGAAAGTTCCAAAAGATGGGGACGATGCTGGGCTGGCGGCTTATTTGGTAAATGGAGCGGATGTGGTTGTGTTTGGCCACAGCCACATGGCTTTCCATGAATCGAGGGGCGGGCTGGCTTTCTTCAACCCCGGCGCGGCGGGCAAACGGCGGTTCAAGGTGGTGCCGTCCATCGGGTTGTTGGAGTTGGAGCCGGGGCTGGTGCGGGGGCGGATACTGGTTCTTTGAGGGTTGGTTTGTGTTGGGATGGAAAGCCCCCATCCTAATCTTCTCCCATGAGCGGGGGAAGGGACTAACTGCTTCTGCCTCTGATTGTGAAGAAGGCCAGCACCCCAGAGCCGACGGTTATGGCGGCTATGAGTTGGATGGCTGGTTTGAAGCCGAATAGGTCGGCTACGGCGCCGGCTAGCAGGGCGCCGACGATGAATCCGGCGTCGCGCCAGAACCGGTATACGCCCAGGAATGCCGCCCGGTCGGCGGCGGGTACGGCGTCGCCCACGGCGGCCAAAAGCGTGGGGTAGACCAGGGCTGTGCCCAAGCCGAGCAGAGCCATGGCACCGAGCCAGACACCGTAGGAGTCCACCCCCGCCGTTACAGAGATTGCCGTGCCCTGGAGCACCATGCCTACCGTGATTAGAGGTTTGCGCCCCAGGATGTCACTGGCCCAGCCGGTGGCCAGTTGGAGGCCGCCCCAGACCAGGGGGTAGACCGCGACCAAAATAGCGATTCGGTCGAGGGACAGGCCTTGACTGGCGAAATAGAGCGGGAAGATCCCCCAGGCCACACCGTCGTTCAGGTTTTTCACCAGTCCGGCTTGGGTGATCCCGAACAGGTAGGGCTTGCGCCAAGTGCCGTCGGCAAAGTTTGACTTGAATGATGAGCGAACTGGCTCCGCTCCTGAAATTCCGCCGGTTTCCAATGCTAGATGGGCCGACGTGTCCCGGATGAAGAGCACGCTAAAGGCCAGACCGGTGGCGGCTATGGCGGTTCCCAGGTAGAAGGGCTCGGGCCTAAGGCCGTAGGAGTCGGCGATGATCCCGGTCAATAACGCCATCACCGCCAGGGATGTATACCCGGCTGTTTCGTTGAATCCCAGCA